>Ga0206679_10000002_pt1 | contig 294194 bp, 276 predicted proteins | sample M110012015metaG_FD_155464 | JGI IMG/M metagenome (GOLD analysis project Ga0206679, IMG submission 155464) | Ammonia-oxidizing marine archaeal communities from Monterey Bay, California, United States - M1 100m 12015 | ecosystem: Environmental > Aquatic > Marine > Intertidal zone | place: USA...
TGGTGCCCGGAGCCGGAATCGAACCGGCACGACCGTTAAGTCGCAAGATTTTAAGTCTTGTGTGTCTACCAATTTCACCATCCGGGCGATGGTCCTACAGATGTTCCAGCAAAGCCTGACCAGCCGAACGAAGTTCGCTTTTGGACTTGATATGCGGAACCGCATTTTACACTTTGGGTCGCTAAAGTAAAGCAAAAAAGCGTTATTTTCCATATATTATGGCGTTAATTAGCCCTCACTTAATGGCGGGCGCTCATACCATTTCACGCAGCAAAAATTTTTGCACCTTACCCATCACATTACGCGGCAATGTTGGTAAAAAAATCACCTCACTTGGGTGCTTAAATCGGGCTAACTGTCCGGCAAAGCTTTTTAAAATGGTGTCTTTATCTAACAAGCTGCTTTGCTCTAACACGACTATAGCTACAGGGGTTTCACCCCAACGTGAGTCTTGGCGGCCCACCACTGCCGCCTCTAGCACACCGTCCAAACCGTGTAAGTGCGCTTCTAGCTCGGCTGGGTATATGTTTTCTCCGCCAGAAATAATCATGTCTTTGACACGATCATCCACCACTAAGTGTCCATCGGGGCCTAGGTGGCCTAAATCGCCGGTATCAAACCAGCCATTATTTAGCGCCTCGGCGGTAGCTTGTGGGTTACCCCAGTATTCAAACAATACATTGGGGCCCTTGATTAAAATACGTCCTACCTGCCCATCAGCCACCTTAATATTGTCCTCACCAACCAACTTCATTTGGCAATGTAGCGCTGGCAACCCCGTACTATTGAACTTGGTTGTGGCTTGCTCTGCTGTTTGATACACGGCGATGGGCGATGTTTCGGTGAGGCCGTACACTTGCTGCACTGGCAGGCCTCGTTTCGCTACGACTTCGATCAGACTGGGCGGCACAATGGACGAACCACTGGTAATGCTGCGCAAACTCGACAAGTCGGTGGTATGCCATTGCGGTAGTGCCAAAATAGCATTTAAGGTAGCCGGCACTAGTACTGTAAGGCTGGGTTTTTGGGTGTGAATTGTAGCCAATGTATGTTGCGGCTGAAACCGAGCGTGCAATATGACGGTGGCTCCCACATACAACGCAGGCAAGGTTTGTATATTGAGCCCCCCAACATGAAACATAGGCAACACCGTGAGTATGGTGTCACTACAACTCATGTTGTGCATGTGCTGGCTGTTAAGGGCGTTATAAAACAAGGCTTGCTGAGTTAACACGGCGCCTTTTGGGTGTCCTGTAGTGCCGGAGGTGTAGACGATTAATACCGGCGCATGCAAATCTACGTGGGCATTGTGACTGTCTTCACTGGCATCAGCGGCTTGCTGTAAGGTATGAAGACACGGCCAGTTTTGATCCACATCGCTACTATCTTGAAGCACAAAACGACAATCTGGGTGGGCCGCGTTGAGTGTTTCAACTTGAGATTTAAAATCATCGGTAACTATGAACACCTTGGGACTAGCATCCGCCAACATGTAGTCGTATTCTGGGGTTTCTAAACGCCAGTTTAAGGGTACAAAAATGGCCCCTAACCGCGCACAAGCAAACAACAAGCTAATAAATTCAATGCCGTTGAGCCCCAAATAGGCCACTCGATCACCCCGACCTACGCGCAATTGGTGTTTTAATACTCTGGCATTGGTAGCGATACCTGCGGCCAACTGGGCATAGGAATAGCTTTGCTGTGGGTCAACAATGGCAAGTTTTTCTGGATTAAAGCGGGCGTGAGCGTCAATCCAACTGGATATATTGGGCATTATTCATCGTTCTCGCCTGGCTCATACAGGCAACCCTTACCTAACATGTCTAGGCACAGTTCCGAGGTCCATGGCAGCATGAGTGAACCGCAGCGGCTATCACGATACAGGCGTTCTAACGGCAAGGACTTGAGCATCGACTGCCCACCACAGGTGCGGATGGCGAGTTGCGCAATTTCGTTGGCATTTTCCATGGTGGTGTATTGTGCTGCCCAAGCGCGAAACAGCTGGTCTTTACTGGGGTTGGCGCAGGCCTCGCTCATGGCTTGAAACCAAATACTTTTGGTTTGTTCGAGCATGATGCGCATTTGCGCCACGGCAATTTGTTTGGTGGCAAACTGGCGCCGCTTGACTGGCCCCGTACCCTCAACTTCTCCACGCAGATAGTTTACCGTAAAGTCATAGGCGGCTTGGGCAATGCCCATGTAACTGGGCGTTAACGTCATAAACATGTGAGGCCAACGCTTAGCGGCCTGAAAGTAGATGCCAGGAGGCATCAACGTGGCATCTTGTGGTACAAATACGTCTTTAAAAATGAGCGTGCGCGACACAGTTCCACGCATGCCCACAGGGTCCCATGGGCCTTCTACCGACACGCCAGCTGCAGTCGCAGGAATAGCCAAATAGGTGGTATTGCGGCGGCTCAGCTCAGTGATTTCGTCACTAGTTTCTGTACACAACACGCCATAATAGTTGGCGTGGCCGGCTAACGATGCAAATATTTTTTTACCGTTAACGAGCCAACCGCCAGGTACTTTGTGGGCTACGGTTGCAAAAGCGGTGGTGCCCGCGGCGGCGGCCCCCCCTTCAGAAAAGGGTTGTGAATAAATGGCGCGTTGCTCCAGAATACGTTGATAATGAACGCCGCGGTTTTTAATATGTAAGGCTCGAGTAGCGGAGTCCATCTCTAAATCGTCGCTCAGTAAACCACTCCATAGAGTTGAGCACACATGCATGTTCCAAGTGAGTGCTGTGGCGCCACAATAACGTCCAATTTCTGCAGCAGTTAGAGCGTATGTTAAGAAATCGGCGCCCTCGCCTCCTGCATCTTTGGGGATGCAAATGCCCATTAAGTTGGCATCGAACAAGTCGTTATAGTTTTCTGTGGGAAATGCTGCTCGGGTATCATAATCCGCCGCTCTGTCGGCAAATTTATTTTGCCCAATATTTCGCGCTCTGGCTGTTAGGTCTTGTTGTTGAACGGTAAGTTTCCATGCCTTAGCATCAAACATGGGTTGATCAATTTGCATGTTAAATTCCTTATTTGTAGTCACATTGGGCAATAAAAGCAGCCACTTGTTGGTCGAATATCTGGGCTTGTTCTAGGTTGGCCAAATGTCCTGCGTCAGCAATAACAACAGCCGTCGCTTTGCCAATTTTGCTAGCCATGCGTTGCATCATGGCGGGGCTAGCCACGGTGTCTTCCGCGCCAGCCAACAACAGCGTTGGCATGGTCAACTTCGGTAAGTTATGTCGGCAGTCGAAAGTAGTAATACACTCAATGGCTTGGCTGTAGGTACCGGATGGCACTTGCTGCATACATTGTATGGCCGCCTGCCGAACGTGAGGCGAACCATGAGGTGCTAACAATGGGTCAATTAAGTTGCCTGCTAGCTGCTGCATACTGCTACCTTGATTCAAGGGTTTTAAACGCGCAGCGATAAAGTTTTGCTGGAATTCGCCATCTTTAGAGCCAAATGCCGCACTGGTGGAGTAGAGAATTAAACTGGCGAGATAGTTAGGATGGCGAGCCGCAAACTCTTGCGCCAACATACCGCCGAAGGAATGGCCCAAAAGATGCACTTGGTGCAACTTGTGATGGTCTAAAAACTGTTTCAGACCAGCAACTAAACTCTCCCAATCCATGGTAGACAAGGCAGCAGATAACCCATAACCTGGCAGGTCCACACTCCACACCTGTAGGTGTTGGCTTAAGCCGTTGAGCTGCGGTTCAAAGGCGGTCGCATTGCCACCAACACCGTGTAAACATACCAAAACTGGGCCAATTTCACCCTTGTATAAGTAATTCCAGCTCACGCCAAGTCACCCTGCATCAATCCCTCTTTAACCACGCACTCGTCGTCTAAATGAATGGTGCAGTTACGTACGGGCAGGTCAAAGTGCCCTTCGGTGTAGCGCCCAGCAAATTCGTTAGCACCGGTAGAAAACAAAAAGTTGCCAGCAAAGGCTCGTAATTCGGTGCCGTTTGTATCGCGCTGATCATACATAGTGAGTGCTTCGTAACGCGCTTTTGGGTTCATACCAAAACCTACGTGGGAAACAGCATAGGCATTTTTGTCGTTCCAGGCCGCCCAGTATCGGCGCATCAGTTCTGCATCGGTACCTTGGCCGTCAATGTGGGTAACAAAGTCATTTTCTATAGTGAGGGTGACAGGGCGTTCCAAGTAACGCTTAAAAGTGAGGTTGATATCGCCTGCGTCGAGCACCAATGTGCCGTTAGTTGACCCTTGCTGAGGAAAACAAACCACCACTCCAGCAGGCCAGTGGGCCAAGGTGCTCGGCCTATCGGTATAGCCCCATACACCCGCTGTAGGGGCGCTTTTAATATCAATGGTAAGGTTGGTGCCCGCTGCGGACACGACACGCATGGTACTGGCTTGTTTACAGCGTTTAGTGGCGGTCTTTACTTTGGGTGTTAGGTTTTCATCTGGCGCTAATCGCGTGAGTATTTCTGGGTGCTCATTACTCACCATCAGCACTCTTGCGCCACCTTGCAATATTTGAGGTAGCTGTGGGGCGTGCAACAAACCCTCAACCGTGCAATCTAATACGAGCGTGCTGCCAGCCAAAGCCTGAACCGCAGGACCGGCATGTTGTAACACATTAGACGCTCCGGTGGACCTTACGGGAACTGGTGCATTCGACGCAGGCGTAGGTATACGAACGTGGAAGGCATGACAGCCCATACCAACAAGCGCCAGCTCGGCCAGCTGCAATAGTATTTCTCTGGATTGGCTTTCGGAGAGGATGGCAACAGTGTCACCGGGTTTTAACCCACACAGGGTTAATGTGTGTTCAAAGGCAGCAAGCCAAGGTGCTTCAATGCGGTCGTTGAGCATGATAAAAAAGCCTATTGGTATTATTATCAAACCAGCATAACATAGGCTTTTTTATATGAAAACGAATACAACTACTCTAAGATGCAACAAACCATGACACACAATGACCCTTATGACAAAACCCATTGATTTTACAGATGATTACTTAGCTTACTTATTGGCACGTTCAAGCCACCTGGTTAGCGAACAATTCCACCGCCAAATTCAAGCTCAAGGCTGGTCTACCAATTATTGGCGCATACTGGCCAGCTTGTCCGATGTAGGCGCACTGACGCTCACGCAACTGAACCAGCGGGTTTTGTTTAAACAGCCAACGCTATCTAAACTGGTGGTTAAAATGGAAGCGGAGCAGTTGTTAGTGAGGCACAAACACGATGCAGATAAACGATCGGTGAAAATTTCTATTTCAGCAATGGGGCGAACCTTAGTAGCAGACCTATTGGCGCAAGCCAAGGCACACGAAGCAAAGGTATTAGAGGATTACAGTGAGGAGCAACAGCAGCTGTTAAAAAGTATGTTGCGAGGTTTGGTAGTACATTTGCAGGAGTAATACACAACAAATGACACTAGTATCATTTGTTGTGTATTCGGACGTTAGTAGCTACTATCGCTACAACCTCCATAAATATGGAGGCCGAACGCGGAGTCGAACCGCGGTAAACGGATTTGCAATCCGGTGCATGGCCACTCTGCCATTCGGCCAAAAAATGGAGCGGGAAACCGGATTCGAACCGGCGACCCCGACCTTGGCAAGGTCGTGCTCTACCAACTGAGCTATTCCCGCTCTATATCACTGTTTGAGGCTTGTGATCTGCCTTTACTACAGCCTAGACTCTTATTTTACAAAACAATTTTTGTTGGCATCCCGTAGGGGGTTCGAACCCCTGTCGCCGCCGTGAAAGGGCAGTGTCCTAGGCCACTAGACGAACGGGACGCTATTGCTCTGTAAAGAGTGGGCGCATATTATTGATTTTGCAGTATTCTGTCAACCGATAATTGAGATATGTTGGTTAAAGTAGGGCAATTTCAGACTAATGCCAAAGATCTTCTGGCGAGCTAGCCAAAAAAAGCTTTTCAGACCATTCAACTAACGTCTGTGCATCGGCTGTTTCGACATACCTTTTAGTACCTGATGTAACGGGGCCAAACTTCGATTCGTACATTATACTAGGAAGATTAGGCCTTGCAATAATAGACAGGCGCAGAGAAACCTATTGCGAAACATTGGCAATACGAAGTCTTGAGTTTTTTTGAAATTTTTGAAGAAAAAATGGAGCGGGAAACCGGATTCGAACCGGCGACCCCGACCTTGGCAAGGTCGTGCTCTACCAACTGAGCTATTCCCGCTACATATCACTTGTTGAAGGCTTGTGATTAACCTTTACTATTTCTCACGTTCGCCTCAATGAGGCGTTTTGGCTAAATCAATGCCGCAGGCAATGACTTGAAATAGTGGTATCCCGTAGGGGGTTCGAACCCCTGTTACCGCCGTGAAAGGGCAGTGTCCTAGACCACTAGACGAACGGGACACATTCGCGGTTGGTATTGCCTGTTGGCCGTACCAAACTGGAGTGCGCATATTAGTGATTGAGCCCTTTTCTGTCAAGCACTAATTATAAAATAAGTGTGTTTATTTCAACTACTTAGTTATTCATACCAGATGCTGCTTATATTAGAGAAAATTAAGGATATCGTTTGAGTTTAATCTGCGGGTCAGACACAATTACAAGTCTGTTATTTTTGAGATCTCCAACATGGCTTACACTCTACACGGCGCGCCTCTCTCTCCTTTTGTACGCAAGGTGATGTATCTATTAGCCTGCTCCAACACCGAGTATAAACTCAAAATTGTGGCCCCCGTGGGCATGCCTGACGATTTTATTAAAATTAGCCCGTTAAAAAAAATCCCAGTGCTGCAGGATGATGACTGGTATCAGGCGGATTCCAGTGTAGTCTGTAATTACCTCATCGAAACCCTCGACCATCCGGCGCTTAAACCACTCATGCCAGGGCATGCAAAAGCCAGAGCTCAGGTGCGTTGGTTAGAAAAATTTGCCGACTACGAGCTGGCACCCTGCCTCACGTTCACCGTATTCAGGCAACGCACCTTGCGCCCTATATATGACAAGGCTACGGACGAAGCCTCGGTGCAAGAAGCACTTAACAATAAGATGCCGGCATTGTTTGACTACCTAACCAGCCAGCTTGGCAAACAAACGTATTTTGTTGACAATAACTTCAGTTTAGCCGACGTTGCTATCACCACACAGATGGTCAATTTTATGCATGGCCGCGAGACCATCGACGCGCAGCGCTGGCCCACGTTAGCGACCTACTTTGACCATATGATGCAATTACCCACCTGGCAGACATTAATACAAAGAGAACAGGCCACGTTAGCAAAAATCTTTGCTGCTAAAACTAAATCGTGACGCAAGTATTGCGAGGTTATAGCTTAGCTTTAGGCACACTTACCAGTGTAATGGCGCTCGTTTATACGCCCCTTTTCTTAGTGGCAGGCCTATTGCTTTGGGGCTTTGCCTTAGCTTCATTTTCGCTATTGGCACGCCGGTCTCTGGTTCAATCTAGCATTCTAATTGCGGTCGGTGGCATCAGCTTGGGCTATAGCGCCCTACAAGGCTCTCCAACACCCCTAATAAGCCTTATCAACAGCAACACCAACCTGTTAGCAATGCTGGCAGCCGTAAGCTTTTTAAGCCTCATAGCCACCCCATCCAAAAGCAGCAAAAACCGCTTACCACCAAAAGGCAGAAAAGGCCTCATCAGCACCCTAGCGTCAGGTCATTTTTTCAGCGCTATCATCAATATTTCGGCACTGCTCATTATCGCAGACCGATTACGTCACAGCCGTGAAATTGATACTCGTACGGCCAGCATGCTCACCATTAATTTTGCAGTGTGCGCGCTTTGGTCACCCTTCTTTGCGGCCATGGCTTACACCTTGAGCTTAGTGCCCGATATGGATATGTTAACGGTGATGGCCGTTGGCGCGCCTATGGGTTTTATTAGTTTAGCGTTCCTCTATTGGCAAAACAAAACCGCTGAATCTGAGCTCTCGGGCTATCCATTAAAAGGCCGTAGCTTAGTATTGCCTAGCTTACTGGCGGTAGCCGTTATCGTAGCTCACGAGCTTTGGCCTCACCTTGCAATCACTCAGATCATTGCAATAAGCGCGCCGTTATTAGTGGTAGTAGTGCTCATTTATGAAGGACGTCTGGCACAGTTACATGGCCATATCTCCAATCGACTGGCCAACATGCATAACGAAACAGTACTGTTTTTAGCTGCCGGTGTATTTGCCATTGGCTTAGGTGAATTATTTAAGGTGCTGCCGCCTTGGCTGCCGTTTAATACCTACGGGCCATTAGAAGCCAGCTTAACCTTGGGGTTTTGTCTCATAGCAGCACGTTTAGGTGTGCATGCCATCATGATCATGGCGGTCATCGCGCCCTTATTATTAACCCTAGACCCTAACCCTAACCTGCTGGCCATGACCTTCCTCTCTGCTTGGGGCCTTGGTAGCGCCATCAACCCCGTGTCGGGAACTTTACTGGCCATACAAGGCAATTATCATATCAAAGGTAGCCATATCGCTCGTATCAACAGCCTGCCCATTGCCTTCCTCTTTTGCATCAACTGTGCCGCCTACTATCTATTTAGCCTGTTTATTTAGCAGGCCTACAAAGTCATGCAATAAGGTTGCAATTATTTCATTTTTAGCATTGATATCAATATGGGCTTATGTTTAAATAAGTTCCTATCCTTATTATTAACGCAATCTAGACGAGGCGAATTCGATGATTCAATTATCACTACGATGTTTATCAACGCATATTTGCGCCGTCAATAAATGGATGGCGACGAATTTTAGTCCCACGCGCTAAAAGGTAGATTTACCCCATGGCCGTGGATTTAAACATCACGGCCCTGTAGCAACCTACCCCTAAGTGCTCTTATAACCCGTCTGTTTTAACCTCGGCCTTCATTAAGACAGAGATGGATGTGGCTTTATTAAGTTTACTACTCGCACTATTTAAACAACAAAAACTGCGTGCACGCCAGCGTTATACGCTTCGTCCAATAGACGACCCCCTTGCACTGGAAGCAGAGTTATCCATTAAGCAGCAATTAAAGCAATTATTGCACAAAGAAAAACGATAACTAAAAACAAAGGGAGTACTATGAAAGGACTAGCTAGATCATAGGTCTATGGCAAACCCTACCCGTCTCTGCGAGGAGCGGAGCGACGTGGTAGCCCATAGGCTGCGGGTCTGTATTGCCGCGCTGCGCTCGCAAAGACGAAGGAGGCAGCGATCGCAAAGAGGACGAGGAGCTTAGTATTCGCGCTGGTCGTCGATCACTTTGCCGTCATTAGGCAAACTGCCCACCGGCTGCAAAGCCACCTCACCACGCACATGCAATACACTACGCACGCTATCGGTGATCTGAGCCACCAAATCGGCGCATTCACTCGCAGTTTCACACAACACCAACATTACGTCTTGGCCATTAGTCTGGCTAACTTCCAAGCGCACTTTAGATACCGTTTCATGCTGGGCTACCAACGCGGCGACCTGCTCAGGACGTACGAACATACCGCGTACTTTAGTGGCTTGATCCGCCCTTCCCATCCAACCTTTAATACGTCGATTAGTTCGACCACATGGGCTTTGGCCTGCCAAAATAGCCGACATATCGCCGGTCGCAAAACGGATCAAGGGGTAATGAGGATTAAAGTTTGTCACCAGCACTTCACCCACCTCGCCATCGGCAACTAGATCACCGGTGCCTGGTCGTACAATTTCTACATACACATCTTCGTCTATCACCATGCCTTCTTGGGCCGAGGTTTCATAGGCGATACTGCCAAGGTCAGCTGTGGCATAACCTTGAACCACTTGCAGACCTCTAGCCTTAAAGAACGCTTGTTGTACGGGGAAGAAAGGTTCGCCACCAACTACCGCGTGAGTCATAGAACTGACATCCAGACCCAATTCATCGGCTTTGTCTAACACAATTTTCAAAAATGAGGGTGTGCCAACATACGCTTTTGGCTTAAGCGCAGCGATGCTTTGAGCTTGCATGTCGCTATTACCCACACCGGCGGCAACAACCGTACAACCTAAGGCTTTAGCAGCGTTGTCGAACATAATACCGGCAGGAGTAAAATGGTAAGAGAAGGTATTGTGTACCACATCGCCCTTGCGTAAACCACCGGCGTATAGTGCTCTAGCAAAGTGCCAATGGTCTGGCACGTCAAAGCCGGGCTCATTGATAGGGCCTGGTGAGGTAAATACGTAGGCTAACGGTGCCGCTTGTGTACTCACTAGACCGCCAAATGGCATGTTGTTCTTTTGTAATTCAATGAGGCTAGATTTACGCGTGACGGGTAATTCTGCAATCGATTCAACGCTGGTAATTTTAGCGGCTTCGATACCCTGCAATATGTTGGTCCACGCAGGGCATGTGGCCTGAGCATGAGCGACCTGTTCGGCCACCGCTCGCACCTGATCAACTCGACGTTCACTGGGGTCGCGTGTTTCTAAGTGGTCGTAAAAATCGGTCATCTGGGTAATCTCCTTACGCCAACCAACGCTTACGACGGCGGTATTGCTTCACATCACGGAAGCTCTTTTGCTCGCCATCACTCACACCTAAATAAAATTCTTTAACGTCTTCGTTTTCACGTAAATTGCTGGCTTTACCGTCCATCACTACACGGCCGTTTTCCATGATGTAACCATAGGTGGCGTAGCGCAAAGCCACTGCCGTATTTTGCTCAGCAAGTAAAAAGGTTACACCCTGCTCTTCATTGAGTTTCTTAACAATTTCAAAAATCTCTTCTACCAACTGCGGAGCAAGTCCCATCGAAGGTTCGTCCAACAAGATCATGTGCGGATCGGCCATTAACGCACGGCCAATGGCACACATTTGCTGCTCGCCGCCAGAAGTGTAGCCGGCTTGGCTTTTACGCCTTTCGCGTAAACGTGGGAAATAGTTGTATACCATTTCCAGGCTTTCTTGTACGCTTTTTCGTCCTTCTTTGCGGGTGTAAGCACCCACTAACAGGTTTTCTTCAATGGTTAAATGCTCAAAACAGTGACGACCTTCCATCACCTGCACCACACCCATTTTCACCAGGTCGGCGGGGTTACTGGCGTTTATATTCTGGCCTTCAAATTCGATACTACCCTTCGTCACAATACCACGCTCGGATGCCAATAAATTAGAGATCGCTTTAATGGTGGTAGACTTGCCAGCGCCGTTTGCGCCTAGCAAGGCGACTATGCCTTTTTCATGCACTTCTAAAGATACGCCCTTCAAAACCAATATCACGTGGTCGTAGATGACCTCGATATTGTTAATGGCAAGTATCGGTGCTTTTTCTGTGGTCATGATTTTATCCTATCACCAGCAAAACAATCTGTTTTAATAAAAATTATAAATCGAGGCACCGGCCTAGTACTTATGAGCACCGGCGCCTCGTTGAGTTAAAACGTTAACTTAACGCTTAACAATCACGTGGAGTGATGTTGTTTTCTGCAGCATAAGCTTCAGCATCTGCATTAATCAACGGTAAAATCACGTCCATATCTGGTGATTCAAATCCATCTATCATCTTCCACTCACGAGCACTCGCATCCCATTGCTGGATACCAACAGAACCTGGGCCACCATGATTTTCACAGGAAACAGAGAACGAAGGACCAAAGCCAGCCATGCCCAAGCGCGTCATTACTTCTTCAGTGATCACTAGGTTTTCTAAACCATCGCGCATCATTCCACTATTAATGTTAGCAGTCTTATGCATCTTTTGAGCAGTACGAGCAGCTTCCGCGGCCAGCGCAGCGGCATACAAACCACGGTTATACAACGGAGTACCAACGTTAGAACCGTCACCTGCAGTAAGGCCAGGCTTAATTACATACTTATTGATGTCGTCAAACACAGGGAAGTCATTACCAACAGCGTGGTAAGTGGCTGCTTTGTAGCCATCTGACGCCATGCCTTCAAGTACATCATTTTCAGTGCCAGACCACCAAATACCGATCATTTGATCCATTGGATAACGAATGTTAGCAGCTTCTTTTAAGGCTACTTGGTTCATTACACCCCAACCATAGATGATAATGTTGTCTGGACGCTCACGACGAATCTGCAACCATTGCGACTTTTGCTCTTGACCAGGATGATCTACTGGGATCAAGGTCAAGTTATAACCTTCCTTTTCAGCCAAAGCTTTTAGAGTCGGGATAGGTTCTTTACCGTAGCCAGAATTATGGTAAAGCAAGGCAATGTTGCGGTCCGCAATATCGCCACCATTTTCATGCTTGATACGGTTGATAATACGGCTAGCACCTGCCCAGTAGTTTGCTGGGAAGTTAAATGCATGGGAGAAGACAGAACCGTTAGCGGCTGACGTACGACCATAGCCCGTGGTTAAAAGAGGAATATCATCGGCAGCGGCTTTAGGAATTAGCTGATAAGTAATACCCGTTGATAGGGGTTGATACACTAATGCACCGAGGCCCTTTGTGGATTCATAGCACTCAACACCTTTAGCTGTGTTGTAACCTGTTTCACATTCTGGTACCGAGGTTTTGATACCCTGAATACCACCATCACGCTCATTCAAAAGCGTAAAATAGTCAGCATAACCATCTGCAACTGGCGTACCACCGGCTGCATAAGGTCCAGTTCTGTAGCTCAGTGAAGGAAACACCAAGTCTGCTGCTACGGGAACCGAAACAGCGATTGTGGTGAGAGCCACAGTTGCTAGTTTAGTAAATTTCATGTCGTCATCCTCCTAAGGTTTCGACTTATTTTTATTGTGCTCAAATGAGCATGAAGTAACACTAAGTTAGTGACACTAAGCCTTTACGGGGCAAAGTAAACGCTTAGTGTGGGAACGGCCAAAGCCGCAATTTTTCTTTGAGCACACGGACCATTTGGGCCAAACCATGGGGCTCTAAAATGAGGAAAACTAAGATCAATCCACCCACAATAATGAGCTCGAAATGAGCTGCTAAATCCGTTGGCCAGCCTAACCCTCCTACCAAAATATTCTTGAGCAGCACTGGCATCAACACCATAAATGCCGCACCAACAAAACTACCAAAAATTGAGCCTAGGCCACCAATAATGACCATAAACAGCACTGCAAAAGACACGTTAATGCTAAAGGCTTCGGTAACTTCCGCTGCGCCCAAATAAACCGAGAACAACAAAGCACCAGAAACGCCAATAAAAAAAGACGATACGGCGAAAGCCGATAACTTAGCCATCAGTGGGTTTACACCAATAATCTCTGCAGCAATATCCATATCGCGAATTGCCATCCAGCTTCGGCCCATACGCCCTCGGGTTAGATTTCGTGCTATCCATGCCAAACCAACGGCAAAGATCAAACAGAATAGATAGGCTGCTACGGGTGTAGCATGAGGGCCAGTAACAACAATGCCAAATAATTCGCGCTGTGGCGCGCTGATTTGACCAGACGCTGAGTAGTTGTAAAACCAAGGTACTTTATTGAGCAACCAAACTAAGAAGAACTGTGCTGCCAATGTGACCACTGCAAGATAAAAGCCTTTGATCCGCAGGCTAGGCAGACCAAAGAACATTCCTACAACCGCGGTAACCAAACCAGAAAGCATGATCACGCTAATCATGTCCATACCCGGAAAGGACGTCATCAGCTTATAGGTAGAGTAAGCCCCCACCGCCATAAACCCACCGGTGCCCAGTGATAACTGGCCACAATAGCCCACTAAAATATTTAGTCCTAGCGCAGCAATAGCCCACACTAAAAAGGGAATCATCACCGCATTGGCGGTATAGTCCGTCAGAAACATGGGGATGACAAGGAATGCCACAGCCATAATGAAAAAATAACGCCAGCGGTCAAACTTAATAGGAAAGGTCTGACTATCTAATTTGTAGGTCTTTTTAAAATCACCAGATTCGCGATAAAACATCTGTTTACACCCTTTCTATAATTTTTTCGCCAAACAAACCTTGTGGTCTAAACACAAGGAACATAAGCGCTAGCACATAGGCAAACCAATTTTCTGTGGCGCCGCCAATGAGTGGGCCAATGGAGTATTCGAATAACTTCTCACCCACACCGATGATCAAGCCACCAATAATGGCGCCGGGGATGGAGGTGAAGCCACCTAACATCAGTACAGGCAAGGCTTTTAAGGCAATGAGTGAGAGTGAGAACTGAACGCCCGATTTGGCGCCCCACATAATACCGGCGACTAGGGCCACAAAGCCTGCAATAGCCCACACAATCACCCATATGGTGCGCAGAGAAATGCCCACAGACAAAGCGGCCTGATGGTCATCAGCCACGGCACGCAAGGCACGGCCAGTTTTGGTGTATTGGCTAAATATAGTTAATGAAACCACCAACACGATGGCAACTAAACTGGCCACCATATCAAGCTTATCAAGGTACATACCGTAATAACGTTCGCCTTCAGCGGCCCAACCTAGGGTATAATCTTCCAACCAACGAGAGCCGCCCGATGGTAAACCGACATCCAAGGTTTTAATGTCGCTGCCCCACATGATGTCGCCAAAACCTTCCATAAAATAAGCTAAACCAATGGTAGCCATAAACAAGATAATCGGCTCTTGGTTAACCAAGTGATGCAAGATGTAGCGTTCCACCAAAATGGCAAACAACACCATTAGGCCCACTGTAAGCACTATGGCTAACAAGGCTGGAACCTGCCAACCAAAGTGGTGTACGTTAGTGCCAAAGATGGCATTAATTAGGTGAGCAAACGGTATTTGCCCAGTTTGAATTCCTACCAAAGTTAGAGCCGCGAATAACGCCATTACGCCTTGGGCATAATTGAAAATTCCAGAGGCCTTAAAGATCAATACAAAACCAAGGGCCACCAAGGAATACATCACGCCAGCCATTAGGCCGTTGACAATCACTTCCACTAAATATAAAAAATCAGCACTCATGTTCGTTTCCTCAGTGGCTCACGCCAAGATAGGCATCAATTACGGTTTGATCGTTACGGACGATGTCTGGAGTGCCATCACCAATTTTACGGCCGTAATCCAGCACCACGACTCGATCGGCAATATCCATCACCACACCCATGTCATGTTCGATGAGAACAATGGTGGTACCGAAGGTGTCATTTACATCTAAGATAAAGCGACACATGTCCTCTTTTTCTTCTACGCTCATGCCTGCCATCGGTTCATCTAACAACAGCATTTTAGGTTGTGCGGCTAAGGCACGGCCTAATTCAACACGCTTTTGTAAACCGTAAGGCAAACGCCCCACTGGGGTTTTTCGAATGGCTTGAATCTCTAAGAAATCGATAATATGTTCTACAAATTCACGATTTTCAATTTCTTCTTGTTCTGCTGGACCTTTCCAGAGCGCTTGCCACAACATGTTTTTACGCATGTGGGTAAAACGCCCAGTCATAATATTATCCAACACACTCATACCCTTAAACAAAGCAATGTTTTGGAAAGTACGGGCGATACCTTGGTAGGCAATTTGATACGGCTTCATGGAGTGACGTTGTTTACCGTCAAACCAAATCTCGCCTTGTTGCGGGTGATAAAAGCCGTTGATTACGTTCAACATTGAGCTTTTACCTGCACCGTTGGGGCCGATGATGGCGCGAACTTCGCCTTCCATGACGTCAAAGCTAATATTACTGATGGCTTTTACGCCACCAAAAGATAAGTCGATATTCTTCAGCTCTAGCAGTTTTGAGGCCGCTTCCATTTGTTGCAATGGTTCAGTCATGGCTTAGCTCGCTTGGGCTACAGGGTTAAAGGTTTTGACATCATGAATACTGATGTCACCGGTAATTTTACCAATGCGGCCATCTTCAAAAGCCACTTCGGTTTCAATAAAACACTGGGTTTTGCCATCATAGAGGGCATCTATAAGGATTTTGTAACGCTCATTAATAAGCTTGCGTTTAACTTTCTTAGTACGGGTCAACTCGCCATCATCGGCATCAAGCTCTTTGTGCAAAATAAGGAACCGGCTAATCTGCGAATGAGACAACATCTCATCATCAAGTAACGACTCGTTCACCTCAGCCACACTTTGCGCCACCATTTTGTTTACTTCAGGGTGTGCTGCAAGCTCTTGATAAGATGCATAGGCAATGTTATTTCGCTCTGCCCAGTTACCCACTGCCCCTAAATCAATATTAATAAAGGCCATGCAGTCATCGCGGCCGTCACCAAAAGTCACTGCTTCTTGAATATGGGGGAAGAACTTAAGCTTATTCTCGATATACTTAGGGGCAAACATCTTGCCGTTACTGAAGGCGCCCACGTCTTTAGCGCGATCAATAATACGTAGATGGCCATTGCTGGCCATAAATCCGGCGTCACCGGTGTGTACCCAGCCTTCAGGAGTTTTTGTGTCTGCCGTGGCTTCGGGATTCTTAAAGTAACTATGGAACGCACCCGAACTACGGTAGATCACTTCGCCATTGTCAGCTATTTTAAGCTCAACACCTGGGCTTGGCGTTCCTACGGTATCTGGGTAAACCTCGCCATTAGGCTGCACGGTAATAAACACCGACGACTCTGTTTGGCCATAAAGCTGCTTAATATTAATACCCAAAGAACGGTAGAAATCGAATATTTCACCACCAATGGCTTCACCCGCCGTATAGGCCAAACGCACACGCCCCATACCCAAGGCATCTTTAAGGGGTGCATAAACGAGCACATTACCTAAAGCGTATTTAACACGGTCTATAATACCCACTGACTTCTTTTCTAATAGTTTAATGCCGGTAGTCTTGGCCACCTGCATAAAATACTTAAACATTTTGCGCTTAATCGGTGCCGCATCTTCCATCCGTATCTGAACACTGGTTAATAGGCTTTCAAACACTCGAGGTGGGGCAAAGTAATAGGTTGGGCCAATTTCACGCATGTCTGCGGCCACAGTCTCAGTGCTTTCTGGGCAATTGACGCAAAAACCCATGGAATAAGATTGTGCATAAGAGAAAATATGGTCGCCAATCCATGCCACAGGCAGATACGCTAGAATCTCTTCGTTTTCTGTCAGGCCTTCCATCAAGCCCCCATGGTAGCCCGTGAGCAGCGTATTATCATAGGTCAGTACCACGCCTTTCGGCTTGCCTGTGGTGCCAGAGGTATAGAGGATGATAGATATATCTTCTCCCTTACCTTTGCTTACGAGGTCTTGGTACTGATTGGGCTGCTTTGCACGCACTGCCTCACCTTGAGCCTGTACTGTTACAAAGTCTTTAATTTCAATAACTTCAGAATCGTAACCTTTCATGCCTCGGGGATCGTCAAAAATCACGAGTTCAACGGCTGGGCAGCGGTCTTCCACCTCTAAAATTTTATCGACCTGTTCTTGATCTTCGGCCACTATCACACGCGCTTCAGAATGCTCAATTACAAATTGCATTTCTTCTGCAACCGAGTCGTGATAAGTAGGTACCGGCACCGCGCCCAACGACTGGACGGCACACATGGTCCAATAGGTGCGAGGGCGATTACCGCCAACAATTAACACGGAGTCACCCGCTTTCACGCCATTAGCTTGTAAACCTAGCGCAAAGCGCTCTACCTCGTCTGCGACCTGACTCCAAGTCCAAGACTGCCAAATGCCAAATTCTTTTTCGCGCATGGCGTCTTTGTTGGTGAACATACGAGCGTTGTGTTGTAACAACTTAGGAAAGGTATCAAGCCCAGGTGCTGGGTAAGACTGCTTTTGAGCGCTGGATGCCATAGGAAACTCTATTAAGGTGATGTTGTTATTTTGTACAATTTAACTGCAAGACCCTATCCGAACCATTAGATATATGTCGGTACATCGACATATATCTAAGGCAAATGCCAGGTTCCGCGCCTAATATGGGCACCAACGGGTGGGCGTGATATTCTTGCGATAATCCTAACTTGGTCCATGTTGATATGTTCACTAGCACTAGCTTACTTGTTATCTCCCTAGTCTATTTTGCGATGCTTCTTGGCATTGCCAAACTGGGTGACCGGTTAATGCCATTCAAGACCTATAGCAACCAACACCTGCAAGCTATTATTTACAGCTTGTCCCTTGGTGTATTTTTAACGTCGTGGACCTTTTATGGCTCGGTTGGCCGGGCGGCGACTTCCGGGTGGGACTTTTTAGGCCCATATATCGCGCCCATCGCCTTCTTTTTGTTTGGCCACCGTATTATTTACAAAATAATTCTCATCGCCAAGCGTGAAAATATTGGTTCAATTTCTGACTTCATTTCTTCTCGCTACGGAAAAAGCCGACGCTTAGCTGTGATCGTTACCCTAATGGCCACCTTGGGTTTATTGCCTTACATTGCGCTACAACTTAAAGCCATCGACTTAAGTTATGCCGTACTCACTACGGGAACCCATTTGCGCGGCAGCCATGCCGATTTATCCGTATTCATTATTGCCATTTTGATCGGCATTTTTAGTGTTTTATTTGGCGCGAGACAAGTCGACACGTCTGCCCATAACCCCGGCATGGTACTGGCAATAGCCACTGAGTCGCTTATCAAACTGATTGCCTTTGTTGCCATCGGTGTGTTTGCAACCTATGTGCTCAACGATGGTTTTGGTGACATTTTTAACCAATTGGAGCAGCAAGGCGGCCGCACCAGCTTGGCGTCCTTCGATCCGTTTCGTAGCAGTTTTATTATCGAAACATTTTTGGCCCTCATTGCAGTACTTTGCCTGCCCCGCCAATTTCATATGATGGTGGTGGAAAATACAAACCCACAGCACATCTACACAGCGCGGTGGCTATTTCCGCTTTATATTTCGGCCATGTGTGTGTTTATGATCCCTATTGCTTGGGCAGGTACTCAAGCGTTAGCCAGCAGCAGCGTTAATGCCGATGTGTACTCCCTCATGTTACCGATGATAAAAGGCCAAGACGGCTTGGTCATCTTGGCTTATGTAGGGGGTATTTCGGCCGCTATGGGAATGGTAGCTGTGTCTACCATTGCCATAAGCACCATGATCACTAACGACATTATTATGCCGTTTATCCTGCATGTGAAAGCCGTGGATGTGTCTCAAAACAGGGATCTTGGACGCCTGCTACTTAATTTAAGGCGACTCACTATTTTCGCCATATTGTTGCTGGCATTTGGCTACTACCTGCTCATCGACCGCGGCACGGCTCTGGTGTCTATTGGTTTATCGGCGTTCGTTGCCGTAGCGCAGTTTGGTCCACCGTTATTTGCCGGAATTTTTTGGCGCGGCGGCCACGTGCGGGGCGCCACAGCGGGTTTAATGGCGGGTTTTGCGGCCTGGATATACTGTTTGCTGCTACCCAACCTTACCGGCTTATTCGACCTGTCTGGCAGCATTATTAGCAACGGTCCATTTGGCATTGAGTGGCTAAGGCCTACCGCTTTATTTGGTTTGCAGTTGGACCCTATCTCCCACGCCACGGTGATTAGCCTAAGCCTAAATATTGCGCTTTACTACCTCGTTTCTAAGTTCAATACACCTCGACTCATCGACCGCATCCAAGCCGACCTATTTGTTGGCACACTATCCAACGCAGGCCTAGTAGAAGGCCGACGCCACCACAGTGGGCATACGGTTGATGACCTCACTACATTACTCCAACGTTTTATGGGTTACCGTCGTACGGTCGATTCTTTAAATCAACTGGCACGTCAGCAACCACAACTGGACCTTCATAAAGACGCCCCTATCAACGCCTTGCTCATCCATCACTGTGAACGTACATTAAGCGGCATTATTGGCGCCTCTTCTGCCCGTGTCGTTGTAGAAACTAGCCTTAATGACAAAGCAGTACACTTGGGTGACATGGTGTCGATTGTGGGTGAGGCGGCCAAAGCCGTGTCGTTTAATCGCGGTTTATTACAAGCCACCATCGATAACGTCAGTCAAGGCATCACCGTAATAGACCAAGACTTAAACTTGGTCATGTGGAATCAGCGTTACCTTGAGCTATTTGACTTTCCAGAAGGTGTAGTGACTGTTGGCACACCGGTTAAAGAAATCATCCGCCTGAGCGCGCTACAAGGTGAGTACGGCCAAATAGACCCAGCAAAAATCGTAGCGGATCGTTTATCAATGATCGCCAAAGGCGAACAACATCGCAGCATTCGCTATCGTCAAAACGGCACAGTAATCGAAGTGCGAGGCAACGCCATGCCTGACGGTGGTTACGTTAACACCTATACCGATATTAGTGAACAGCATGCTGCTGAAACCGCCCTACGCTCGAGCCAAGATGAATTATTGCAGGCCAACGAAAGTTTAGAGTTGCGCGTGGAAGAACGTACGCAAACCTTGTCGAAGGTAAACCAAGAATTAGAGCAAGCGCGAGCTCAAGCCGATGCGAGCCACCAGAGTAAAACTCGGTTTTTGGCGGCCGCCAGCCATGATTTGCTGCAACCGCTCAATGCCGCCAAGCTGTTCTCTACAGCCTTAAGTCAGCGCCAGGCCACATTGCAACAAGACCCGCAAAGCGTAGAGCTTAGCACCCACTTAGATGCCTCTTTAACCAATGCAGAGCAACTGATCAGTGACCTGATAGAGGTTTCAAAACTCGATGGCGGTAGCCTAAAGCCTAATCAGAAACATTTTAAAGTGGCGCCATTGCTAGACCAGTTAGCAAGCGAGTTCAATGTTCTATGCCAAAACAAACACCTTACCTTTAGCCTAAAGTGTAGCCGTTCCACACTCTTTAGTGACCCGGCTATGCTTAGGCGAGTACTGCAAAACTTTTTAACTAACGCCATTCGTTATACCGCCAAAGGCAAAGTGGTGTTAGGCTGCAGACGTCACGCCAAGGGGCTAGAAATACAGGTATGGGACACCGGATTCGGGATTCCACAAGAGCGACTAGACGATATTTTTGTCGAGTTTAAGCGCCTAGAGACGGGCCCTCATGCGCAACAAAATGGCATCGGCTTAGGCTTGGCTATTGCCCAGCGTACCGCCAACACTTTAGGGCATGAACTAAGGGTAAACTCAAGCTATGGCGAAGGTTCAATGTTCAGCATTACAGTGCCTTGGGGGGATGCAGACCTAGTTAAGGCCACGACATCGAAAAACAATGTTACCGCCAACCATCAACAACTCGAGGGCTCTATAGTACTAGTAATCGACAATGAACCGGCGATTTTGCAAGGCATGCAAGCGATGATGCAACAGTGGGGCTGTAAGGTGTATTGTGCGGCCAGCAGTACTGAGGCGCAGAATTTGGTAGGCACTTTAGCCAAAAGCGATGAACCCAACCTAATTTTGGCAGACTATCATTTGGATGGAAGCCTGTTGGGTACCGACGCCATTGCCGACATACGCCTGGCACTCCATAATGAGATACCCGCGATCGTGATTACTGCGGACCGAAGCCCGCAAATGAAAAAAACCGTGGCTGAAGCCGGGTTTGGGCTGATACATAAGCCACTTAAACCGGCCGTATTACGCAAGTTAATTAACCGTTTGCTCTAAACCAACGGTTACCAGTTACATCGGCTGGTGCTGTGGGTCGTCCACTTGTAAACGGCTAAATAAGATGACCGCTTGAGTGCGGTTAGTTACCCCAAGCTTACGAAAAACTTCGGTCACGTGAGCCCTAATAGTGGCATCGGTCACGTCAAGTTCCGAGGCAATTTGTTTGTTGTACATGCCTTCGCTAATCATCGACAACACCCTCAACTGTTGTGGCGTCAAGGTCGCAATCCGTTCGGCTGGTATGTCATCCACTTCACTAGCCACCGGATCGGGTAAGTTGGCCGGAATCCAAACATGGCCTGCTATCACCGCATCTATGGCACTGCCTATGTCCTCATTAGATGAGGCTTTGGGTAAAAACCCGCTGGCACCTATAGCAATGGTTTTATGGATCACATTAGGGTTGTCGTTACCGGAAACAATCATCACCGGTACTTCTGGAAACTGTTCGCTGATCTGGGCTAGCCCAGTCAAACCAAGAGCTTCTGGAATATGTAAATCAAGTAACAACAGGTCCACACTGAGGCCGGTTTTTAACAGACTCATTAACTCAGGCAAGCTGCCTACTTCTTCAATCTCCGCACCCACGAATTTTTGACCCAAAGTATGGTTCATGGCGGTACGGAATAATGGGTGATCGTCAGCAATTATAAATTGCATTAGGGAAGCTCCTTAAATCATGCATTGCTTACAATTAGGTCCAAACCCAACGCAAAGGCTCGCCAAAATCGTCGTAGATCCATTTTTTAGTAGGTCTGCGATTAACTTTAGGAGGGGTTGGCTTGGGTTGACGACTGGCTTGCTTGCGTTCTTCAATGGCCGTCACTTGGTCAGACAACAGGGTACGTGTTTGTTGCTGTGATGAGAGACTAGGCCTTTGTTGATTAAAACGTCCGTTAATCAACGCTGTCGCGCCCTGCTCAACTTCGACCACATTGCCTCCACGAGCCAAAAAATCGGCCACATCATTGGCCAGCTCTTGCTTCACCTGATGCTTGTTGGGCGGCAACCTAAGCCTTGATTTTGGACGACTAATAATAGACATGAATGACGGCTAATTAAAACGCAATCAGGCATCATAACACAAGACCCGTCAGTTCCCACGCCAAGGGCAGCAACTATTTCTAGCGCAAGCTGCTTACGCCTGCACGCAAAGGCAAACTCATGCCCGCCGCGATAATAAGACCTGCACCAAGCAGTGCCATAAGAGAGGGTTGTTCTGCGTAAACCCAATAACCTATCACCAATGCCACCGGCATTTGTATATAGAGCATTAAGCCTACCGTGCCGGCCTTGCCCGTAGAAGCAGCCAACTGCAAGGCTTTAGATACACTAGCCAAACCCAACACCGCCAACCCACCCATCACTTGCAACCAAATTAACGCCTGTGTATCCGGCATAGGAAACTCTTGCACTAAGTGCACCACAACACTCACCGTGACCGTGATCAACATGCCATAAAAGGTAAACCCGATAGGTGTCGCTTTGTCCCGATGGCGCGCAACAAATATGTTGGCTAAGGCATTAAAAAAGGCCGCCGCCAAGGCAAGCAACAAATACACTGTGCCAGAGCCAAAACGTGGGTCAATAATAAACCAAACCCCAAGCAAACACACAAACGCCACACATAGCTGGTGCTTACTAAAGACCTCTTTTAACCAAAACACAGCCAACAACGCTGCCAATATAGGCCCCAATTGGAGGATCATAACCTGTTGAGAGTAGGGGTTATAACTCAGGCCAATAAAGTTAAAGTAAGACATACCAATCATAAACAGGCCGCGCATCGCTAACGCCTTTGGGTACTTAGGTGCCAAATGTTTAGCTACACCTCCGTTCACCTTGGCCAATAAAATCAGCAACAATACACTTACAGGTGTCGCCATTGCAAAACCCGTGGCTGGATGAACCCCGGTGATAGCCACCTGCTTCATTGAAAAATCGGCTAAGGTTAAGCATATTGCTCCAAATGCCATCCAAGCATAAGCAACCCAAACTTTTTGTCGTTCCATTGTTGTCCCTTAGATCACAGTTTACGTAATTCCCTACGTAATATTTTACCCACGGTAGATTTGGGCAATTCGTCCACAAATTCCACCTGCTTGGGCACTTTGTACTTGGCCAAATTTTCGCGGCAATAATCTTGTACGTCGCTACCATTGAGGCTGGTGCCAGTGCGTACACAAAAGGCCTTGATGGCCTCGCCAGTTTTTGCGTCGGGCATGCCAATCACAGCCGCTTCCACGATGTCTGGCAATTCGGCAATAATGTTCTCTACTTCAGTTGGATACACATTGAAGCCAGACACAATGGCCATGTCTTTCTTACGGTCCACAATTTTGTAATAGCCGTCTTGGGTGTATATCGCCACGTCGCCCGTTTTAAAGAAACCGTCTTCGCTCATGACGCTCGCAGTAGCTTCTTCATTGCGCCAATAACCTTGCATCACCTGTGGTCCACGAGCCCATATTTCACCGGCCTCGCCTTCTGCCGCTACCGCACCGTCATCATCACGTAACGACAATTCGGTATTGGGCATGGGATAGCCTACGGTTTCGGTAAAACGTTTGTCGGAGATAGGATTGAGGGTCAGCACGGGAGAGGTTTCACTCAACCCATAACCCTCTTTAATGTGCTGGCCCGTATGTTGTAGCCACTTGTCCGACACCACCCGCTGAATGGCCGCACCGCCACCCCATGCAATTTTTAAGTGATCAAAGTCCAAGTCGGCAAAGCCGGGCGTGTGTAGCAGGCCGTTGTAGAGTGTATTAACCCCAGAAATAGCGGTAAATTTCCATTTCGCCATTTCCGCTACAAAACCAGGCATATCCCGTGGGTTGGTAATCAACACATTAAGCCCACCAAATTTAAAGTAAGAGATACAATTAAGCATCAGGGCAAAAATATGGTATAGGGGCAATGCGGTGATAATAATATCTTTGCCTGGCGTGGTCACTTCACTGGCAACAGCTTCGTACATCATAATATTAGACACCATATTGCCGTGGGACAAGGCCGCGCCTTTAGATAAGCCCGTAGTGCCACCGGTGTATTGCAAATAAATTAAGTCATCGGCGCTAATGGCGGGTTCGGTAAACGCCAAGCCCTCGCCTACCGCAATCATATCAGCCACGGTTTTGTTGTGTGCAAAACGCAGATTCATCGGCGGCGACAACATTCGGCCATTGGTCGCATCACCTAAATTGGCGATAATAACGTTATTGACTGGCGTTTCGTCTAGCACTTCTTCTAGGGTATCGCTGACACCTGAAAACACGACGATAGTCTGGCAATCGGCATCCTTGAGTTGATGCTTCAACTCTCTAGCAGTGTACATGGGATTCACATTCACCTGCACAAGACCTGCCCGTAAAATGCCAAACATCACCACCGGGAAGGCCATAATATTAGGTAACATTAGTGCCACTCTGTCACCTTTTACAAGGCCTAATTCAGTTTGAAAATAGGCAGCAACAGCGAGGGATTTTCTATCGACTTCGGCAAAACTAATGGTTTGGCCAAAATTAGAAAAAGCTGGCCGGTCAGCATGTTCAGCCACGGCTTGATGAAATATATCCACCACGCTAGTGTAGGCATTTACATCAACTGTTGTTGCCCAAGGCGCCGTTTTAGGTGCTAAAAAATGATGTGCATTCATGGTTTTTCTCACTACTTATTTTTATTTATAAAAAATGGACTAAGCTGTCGTTTGGCCAATAATTCAAGCTGATCGCCATTGTTTGTGTGTTGGTAAATGCTACTATTTCCGTAGCTTAAAAAAGCGCCCCCACGGGCACCTTCTGGGGTAAATTCAACCAGCATAACAAAGGTTTCACCGCCGTCGTTTTCGATACGATTAGCGGGTAAAACACCGGCTTTAATTTGCGGCCTCAAACTTGGCTTAAGGGGTATGGCGGAAATAATTCCCATAGGGTCGCCTGGCCCACCCACCGCTGGCACTGCATATTCACCATGCTGCAAAATCACCGCATCTTGCCATTGCACATCCAATGGGTAGCCTTGTTGCTGTAACACGCCTGCCGCTTGCACTAAGGCTTGCAAGGCAGTTTTGGGGTTGGCTAATTGATTGGGTGTATCCAGCGATTTAAGGTGCTCAACTGGATCTTTAGCAAGTTCAAAATTCCAGTTGTCGGCAAATAAAGGGCTCGCAATGGCGTCATCTATGTCTTGCTGTAACAACCACTGCAAAAATAAGTAAGCCCCTTTGCTGCTGGGTTCAGTTAATCTATCCCAAACTTTCAACACCGCTGCACATTGTTGCAACATCGCCTTTTGGGGGTGATCGTTGAGCATCTGTACAGCATTAATTAACTGAGGTAATAAACGGTCCGCCAGCTCCACTCGGGAGGAGAACTTAGCGGCGACAAAAGCCTCAAAATCAAATGTCTGCGTGCCGCTCAATACACGGCTGTAGTTTTGCGCTCTAAAATTGGTGTACACCGGCGCCAGCCAAGCTGGGTAATCCAGAGGATCAAACGGCGATGGTAAGGTACAAGAATAAGGCGAATCATTACAGCTTTGATACCAGCCACTTGGTGCATCTTGGTGTTGAAATAAAACACTATATGGGGTCAAGCCGGTACATATATTGCTGCTGCCATGGCCATCTAGCACCTGCCACCAATCAACCCACGTGCCTTTGTCTCGTGCCGGTGGCATGGAGTGGAAGCTGTATTGTATATGGGCTTGATTATCAAGCGCATCTCGGCCCGCATAAAGTATGTTGAACATAGGCAACTGATGTTGCTGTTGGGCTATTTGAAAACTTGCCAAACTGGTGGCACAGGTCATATCAAACAGCTGCCTTAGTGACTGGCCAAAAGGCCTGCCAGCATAGTTCATTAGCAGCAGTTGTTGCTCGTCATGGGCTGTTCGACTGGCCATGGAAAAGGCTTGATGTCGCTCCGACCAACACTGGTCCTGCCCATGTAAGGCAAATCCACCATCACCTTGCAAACACTTAATCTGCTTTTGCTTACGCTCTAAGCGATGGTTTTTTTCATCTACGGAAAACTGATCGTCATTCAGCGTGAGCTGATAAAAACTCAAACTCGACTGCGTATTAACCGTGCCAGCAAAGCCTTGATGAGCATTACAAACCATTAACAACCCGGGCCAGCCCACCATAGTGGCTCCCATATACCCAACACCAGCAACGTCTAAGCGCACTGAGGTGAAGGTGTTAAGGTCCACGTCCCACTGGGTATGGGGATTACAGGCCAACATAGGATGGCCATATCGGCTTTTGCTTGGGCCAATGACGCAGGCGTTTGAGCCGGCTCCGGCAAAGTCACTCCAACTCGGCATGACCGGCTCCATACCTTGCATCCATTGTGCTAGGGTGGGTTGTCTTATCATCACCTGAAAACCCACTAGTATGTGAGCCACATGGGCCGTAATCATAGTGGGAGTTATGTCGCCAACGGTCTCAAAACGGTTATCAAATCTATCTGGAAATTCCGCCCTACAGGCATTGATACCAATACAGAAGGCTTCAATTTGCTGCGCCATTTCAGCGTCTTGTTGCTGCCAGTACTGCGCACCTAAGTTAGCAATATCCAGCTGCCATACCAAGCGGTCGGATTGTAGGTAATCAACACCCTGAGGCTGCTTCGTTAAACCCTGGTCTGGCAATCCCGAGTACTGCCCTAGAATTTGTGCCGCAATGCCTTGGCCACGCATTAAGGCGGCCATCAATAAATTGGGGTGCAAATAGGCTTGGGCATAACCAAAACCTTGCATCACATCAGCCCAATCTTCGCCACTAATCGTTGGTGTCGCGTGCTGATCCCAGTTAATGTTGTAGTTAATCATTGGGCAATACCTAAAATACCTAAACTGGTACGAAAGTGTAGGTTTATATTAGCCGCTGAATCCAGCTTACTGTCCATATGGTGCACCGCCTGATTGGCCATGTAACCCGTGGTAACCTCTACCATCTCATGCACCGCTTTTTTCCAATCCACGGCCTTAATTTGAGGCTTAAAAGGCGCTATTTTAATCACCACAACATCACCAATTTCCCTGGTTATGTCGCGTAATTTTTGCCACGTTTCAGGATGGCGAATAGACACTTCGTTAACGGCTCGATAAAAGCCATGGTTTTGTTCTAACAACTGGGCATTGCGGCTAATCATCCATAACAGCAGCGCTTCAACAGACTCTGCATCGTCGGGCATTTCAGCAACAGCACCCCTAGCGCGGTCGAGAAACTCAGCTAACATAAACTCGAACAGGGCTTCTTTGTTCTTGAAACGAAAGTAGAAGTTACCAGTGGACGATCCCGCTTCCTTAACAATGTCCGACACCCTTGCGCCTGCGTAACCATGTTCGGCAAACGCCAATTGTGCTGCCCGTACAAACTTACGTTCTGCAATTTTTCCGCGTTCCTGTGTTGGTTCTAACCGACCCACATTCTTCTCCTTGTCTAAAAATTATTTATTAACCAGAACTAGACTTCTGGTTCTAGTTAAACTAAGATCGAAACTAATGTCAAGCTCCTTTATTGATGGCGCCTGCCATTTGCCTATAATTATAAATACAAAAAAATGAGGAAATAAGCATGAAAATCAACCCCTTATTCGCTGTTACCGGTTTAGCTATAGCCCTTGCTTCGGTGCCTAGCCATGCCGTTACGGAAATGAAGTACGCGTCGGCAGCCCCCGCTAACACCCCTTGGGTTAAGCACAGCGAACTCATGCGCGACACTGTATCTGCCAACAGCGAAGACGCAATTCAGATCAGTTTGTTCAATGGTGGCCAATTAGGCGACGAAATCACCGTTATTAAACAAGTAGCTCGTGGTCGTATTGATATTGGTGGCTTCTCTATGACTGCTGCAGCCACTATGGTGCCCGAAATGGCGCTCATGGGCGTGCCTTACATGTGGGACTCCTATGAGCAGCTAGACTGCGCCATGGACCAACATTTAAGCAGTGTATTTGAGCCGTTGTTTGAGAAAAAAGGCCTTAAACTGCTGCAATGGAATGAATTAGGCTGGACTAACACCTTGGCTAAAAAACCCATGTTATCACCGAGCGATTTTGATGGTTATAAAATCCGCGCCGCACCAGCTAAATATTCGGCTAGTTACCTAGATGGTATGGGCGCCAACGGCGTGGTATTACCCTTTGCAGAAACCCCAGCCGCTTTACAAACAGGCATGGTTGATGGCGCAACCCTAAGCACCGTGACCTTTGTGGCCGCAGGCTTCGGCAAACTTGCTCCGCACTATACCCTAAGTCGTCACTCACACCAGTCCGGTGCTATATTAATGAGCACTAAGATATGGAACGCTCTAAGTAGTGACGAACAAACTCAGTTCACAGATGGTTTAGCCCCAGTGACAACACTTCGCGCGCAAGTACGTGGCATGGGTGCTTTCTTGCTTAACAAGTACAAAGAAGCCGGTGGCCCTGTGTATGAGCAGACCCCTGAACAACGTGCCCAATGGAAGGCTGTTGTATTACCTGGCCGTGATGCTTTAGTTGCTAGTATTGGCGGGGATGCAGCTACTATTTGGCCACAAATCGAAGCTGCTAAGCAGGCTTGTAGCCAGTAAGTGGCCGCCTTACAGTTCGCGCCCAACAAAGGTGCGAGCTGTAAGACCTTTGTCATTTTAGGCGTAACAAAACAATCCACCATTATACTTAGGAGCATTGATGCAGCATTTCTTGCGGCAACTGTTTCGTCTTGAAGCCATGGTAGCGGTCGCTGCCTACACCATTGTGACTTGTGCATTGATGATCGATATCGTCAGCCGTGAGGTATTTCACCACAGTATTTGGGGTATTCAAAAAATTGCGGTCTATTCCGCCATCACTGCGGGTCTTATTGGTTTAGGTTTGGCCACCTCCAAAGGCAAACATATACGCCCAAAATTCACTGATACTTGGTTGCCAACACGTTGGGTAGGCAACCTCACACGCGCGGGTGATTTAATCGCCACGATCACTTTTTTGGTTGCGGGTTATGTGTCTATTGACCTAGTGGTAATCTCTTACGATTACGAATTCCTCGCTCCTGTTTTAGATTGGCCTATTTGGCCCTTCCAAATCATTTTACCCTACACTTTTTTTTCCACTGCTCTACGTCACGGCTGTTACACCGTTAACCCAGAATTGCGTCCAAAGGAAGCCTTATCATGATACCTATTGGCTTAACCTTAATGGTATTGGTGCTGCTAATATTGCGCCTTAACCTGATTATTATTCTGCTCATTTTGGCGGCTTCCATCCACATGTTATATGGCGATGGTGAGCTACTCTACATGTCGGAAGACATTTGGGCCGCTTTAGACCGAGACGCCTTGCTGTCCATTCCCTTATTTTTACTGTGCGGCACTATTATGTGCCGCGGAGCTATTGCCAAACGTTTAATCAACGTGCTTAAAGAGGCCACCTGCCATTTACCCGGAGGCTTAGGTGCGGCCACTATTTTGTCTTGTGCTTTTTTTGCTGCCATTTCTGGCTCCTCCATGGTCACCTTGCTGGCTGTTGGCGCCATCCTGTATCCGGCTCTATTAGAACAAGGCTACAGCAAAAAATATGCCTTAGGCGCCCTCACTAGCGCCGGCACCTTAGGTGTGGTAATTCCACCATCTATCCCCATGATCATTTATGGAATTATCACCGAAACCTCAATTACGGATATGTTTTTGGCGGGTATCATTCCGGGCCTTATCTTAACCTTAGTACTCACCCTTTATTCGGTTTGGGTTAATAAACACATGCCCCGCAAGGCTTTTGACCTGGGCCGTTTCTTAACTAGCCTAAAAGCCGGCATTTGGTCCCTATTAATGCCGGTCATCTTGCTCGGCGGCATCTATTCTGGCTACTTTACTGCCACCGAGTCAGCCGCCATTGCGCTCACCTACGCCATCTTCATTGAAACCTTTATTCACCGCGAAATGGAACTCAAGCAACTCTATGAGACCGTAGTCAGCACCACAGAAATGCTCGGTGGCTTAGTGCCTATCATTGCCATTGCTATGAGCCTCAACCTATTGCTTACAGCAGAGCAGGTACCTGCTAACTTGGCCAATTGGATGACCAGCCATGTGGAAGACAAGTGGATGTTCATCATTGGCTTGAACCTTATGCTGTTAGCCGTTGGTTGTTTGATGGAAATCATTTCTGCCATTCTCATCATGGCGCCGATTATGCTCCCAGTGGCATTAGCCTACGGTATAGACCCAGTACACCTAGGCATTATTATGGTGATTAATTTAGAGATTGGTTTGTTAACACCACCCGTAGGCATCAATCTTGTGGTGGCGACCTCTGCCTTTAAAGAGAGCTTTTTAGAAGTAACCAAGTCGGTAATGCCGTTTATTGTACTTATGATAGGCGTGCTGCTACTGGTCAGTTTTGTGCCCGAAGTTTCTCTATTTTTAGTTAACTAAACTTTGATACAACACAGATACACCTGAGGATTACCCATGACATCGACAAAAAAACCCTTATGGCAATTCAGTGCGGGCCAAACCGCCGCCTATATTAAAGCTGGCGACATTTCTTGCGAAGCTGTAATGCAAGCACACCTAGAGCGTGCTACACAAACCCAGAGCTTGAACGCCATCACCACCCGTTACGACGATCAAGCCATGAGTGAGGCCCGCGCTGCCGACCAAGCACTTGCTAGCGGCAAAGCCGTGGGACCGTTACATGGCGTGCCAGTCACCATTAAAGAAAATATAGACCAATTTGGCCACGTAACCAGCAACGGCGTACGTGACTTTGATGAATTGTATGGCACTGAAGACGCTCCCCTTGTACAAAACTTTAGAAGTGCCGGTGCCATACCCATGGGCCGCACCAATGCTCCAGAGTTATCGTGGCGCTTTCATACCGACAACGAATTATTTGGCGCCACCCTAAATCCATGGAACAAAGACCTTAGTCCAGGCGGTTCTAGCGGTGGAGCGGCAAGTTCTGTTGCTGTAGGTGCCGGTTGTATAGCCCACGGTAACGACTTAGGTGGTTCTGTGCGTGGGCCAGCTTATTGCTGTGGCATCACGGGTTTACGCCCCACCACTGGCCGCATACCTTTCTACAATAGTAGTGCCTTAGGTGAGCGACCCATTACGGTACAACTGTCCTCCGCACAAGGTCCGTTAGCCCGCAATGTGGCCGATGTTAAGCTCGGCTACGAAGCCATGGCGGGTTATCATAATTTGGACACTTGGTCGTTACCCACCTTCGAAATAGATCGACCCTTGACTAAACGCGTAGCCTTAGTTCGTGATCCTATTAATATTGGCCTGGATCCAAGCGTGGACGCAGCGTTAGATCAAGCGGCGGCGGCTTTAACTCAAGCCGGCTATGAAGTCGAAATTGCTACACCACCCAGTATGCTAGACATCCACCTTACTTACATGCGCCTGATGTTCACCGAGATGTATTTAGCCAAAAAAACAGTTGTGGACCGCTTTGGCTCAGGCCAGTTACGCAGAGTGTTGGATCATTATTTGCAGCTTACCGAACCGTTTGATTTAGCGGGTTATTCTCAGGCGCTGTCTAAACGTAACCACTACCACCGCGAATGGGATCACTTCCAACGCCGCTACCCCATTGTTATGACACCAATGATCACTACACCGCCCTACAAAGCGGGTGCAGATATGGATTCCGTAGAATCCGTAGAAATAATTCTAGACAGTTGTAGTAGTATGTCGGCTATGAATTATTTGGACCTACCCTGCATGACTGTACCCACACAAGCACGTGGCTTAGGAGTACCCATAGGCGTGCAGCTCATTGGCCCACGTTATGGTGAGCTACACTTGTTAGCAGCAGCACAAGCCGTAGAAGACACCTGTGGTTGCCCAGTGGAAGAACTACTACAATTATAGGCTAACGTCATTCTGGCCCGCCTTTATGTCATTCTGGCGCAGGCCACAATCTAAGGACCAACATCCCACCATGCCCAACTTAGCCATCACCTACCCAGACATCATCACTGCCAGCCAACGGATTAACGGCCACGCAGTGGTAACGCCCTTAATTGAATCCGCCCTACTCAATCAACGTTTAGGCGGCCGCATTCTGTTTAAAGCAGAAAACCTTCAACGTACCGGTTCATTTAAATTTCGAGGCGCCTTTAATAAGGTTTGCAAATTGTATGATCAAGGGCTATTTAACGCTGAGTTTAACGGCGTAGTGGCTTATTCTTCTGGCAACCATGCCCAAGGGGTAGCTGCAGCGGCCAAACACTTCGGTATAGCTGCCACCATTATCATGCCGGCTGATGCACCGCAGATTAAAATCAGCAACACTAAAGCCTTGGGCGCCACCGTGGTTTTATACGACAGAAACAATGAAGACCGCGCTGCCATTGGCAAGCAATTGGCGGACGATCATAAGCTAACGCTTATTCCCCCCTATGACGACGCCGACATTATTGCCGGCCAAGGCACCTTAGGTTTAGAAGCTGCTCACCAACTTGAGGCGTTGAACCTCAGACCAGACCTAGCCATTAGTCCTATCGGTGGAGGCGGCTTAATTAGTGGCATAGCCACGGCATTAAAAAACCACTTTCCACACATTAAGATATGGGGAGCAGAACCACAAAACTACGACGATGCCTGCCGCTCTTTGGTCGCAGACCAGCGCCTAGCCAATGAGCCAGCGCCGGCATCAATCTGTGACGCCATTGTCACACCGATAGTTGGAGAGCTTACTTTTCCAATAATGCAGCATTATTTAGCGGGTGCCAAAGCAGTGCGTCAGGAGTCGGTACTCCAGGCGATGATGTGCTGCATGCAGGACTTAAAGCTAATTGTAGAGCCCGGTGGCTGCGTGGGATTAGCCGCCATTTTGGCAAGCCAACTGGAGGTACGCGACAAAATCACCTTAGTTATTTTGTCTGGCGGCAATGCCGACCCAGCCATGCTGACTCGGGCGCTTAGGGCAAGCTAATTATTCGGCAGGTGTAATGTCTACATTAACACTTAAAAACTCGCCTGTTGTGTAGGGAATAGTGGTGTTCATCTGCCAAATATTGCCACCAAATTCGATGTAGGTTTTATACCCCGCCACTTGATTAACGGTGCGCTGCTGCATAATCACATTACACACTTCTTGTTGCTTGTGGCCCACGACTACTTGTTTGCTTTTGCCCTTTTTATTGGCCATATCGGCACCGGCAATGGCGCCTAATATGGTGGCGGCATCTTTGCCACTACCACCACCCACTTGGTTACCTAACAGGCCACCAAAAATAGCGCTGGCAATCACGTCGGCTGTAGAGGCTTCTTGACCACCCGCCTGGGTGCCATAGATAGGAATTTGTTCTACCCGACAGGATTTAACTGGCACTTCTTTATACACTTCAGAAACGATCTCATCAGAATCTTGCAGCACTTTCACCAACATGGTTTGCGCCTGTACACTACTTGCTAACAACAGTCCGACAGCTACCAAGGTTAATTTTTTCATGTGATTTTCCTTTACCAATCTAGTTCATTCCTTAGTCTAGACTAACATAATCGGCATTAATTCCCTGCGCTTATGTCAAACTAAGTAAAGATTATTGGTCATCGGCCAGCAATTCCAGCCAGTGTTTAACGGGCACGCTTGCGCTGCCCCCTAAGTGCAACTGACAACCGATATTGGCCGTTACAATCTGATCTGGCTGATCTAAGGTTAAATCATCCAGTTTATTTGCCCGTAGCTGATGGCTTAGCTCAGGCTGTAACAACGCATAAGTACCCGCAGAACCACAACACAAATGGTCGTTATGGGTGCTCGCTGTGTGAACCCCTAGCTGCTGCAATAGGTGTTTCACGCGACTAGGCAACTGCATGGCGTGCTGCTGCGTACAAGGGCAATGCACCGCAACTTTACCTGCATTTTTTGATATTTTTATCGAACTAAGGTCTTCTTTTTCAAGGATTTCAACAATGTCCTTAGCTGCAGCCGACACTTGCTGGGCCTTAGCTGCATAGTCTGGGTCATCCCGCAACATATGGCCATAGTCTTGCAAGGTTGCACCACAGCCAGAGGCAGTCACCACAATGGCTTCGGCACCGGCCTGTAGTTCAGGCCAAACCAGATCAATGTTGTGCCGGGCCTTAATCAAGGCTGCCTCGTGGGCATTAAGGTGATGATCTACCGCGCCGCAGCAACCGGTTTGGTGTAACACTTTAAGCTGTATACCAAGTTTGTTGAGCACTTGTGCCGCTGCAATGTCGGTATTGGGTGCAGCGCTGGCCTGAGCACAGCCCGGTAAGCTAAGCATCACTCGGTTGTGGCTAGCTTGGGGCTGCTTGAGCCGTTTAACGAGTTTAGGCAGATGTTGTTTTAGCACTGTTGGTAACAGGGGCCTGAAGGTTTGCCCAAGCTTTAACAATGGCCCAAAACGGGCGCGATAGGGTAATACCTGACGTAACGACCAACGCACCAACCGCTGCACTTTTGAACGAGGTGCTTTTTGCTCTACCACTACACGGCCTAGGTCCACCAAATGACCATATTCAACACCAGACGGGCAAGTGGTCTCGCAACTACGGCAGGTTAAGCAACGGTCTAAATGATCCCTCGTTTCATGGCTCACGGCTTCGCCCTCGAACATGGCCTTCATCATGTAAATGCGGCCTCGAGGGCTGTCGCGTTCATCGCCTAATATTAAGTAAGTAGGGCAAGTGGCTGTACAGAAACCACAATGCACACAAGCTTGAAGAATGTCTTTTACCGGTGCAAATTGAGGTTTCTGTGCAAATTCTTTGGCTATAATGGTTTTCATAGTTTAGTTACTGCCCTTTATTAAAGCCAAGAGTACAGACGGCCAACGTTAAACAAACCATCGGGGTCAAAGGCGTGTTTTATACGCTGCTGCAGGGCTTGGTCGTGGGCATTGATACTGGGGTTAACGTCAAGACTACGATCTCCCCCACGGTACTGTGTTACATGAGGATTAACCACAGTGGCGTCACTAGCGGTTGTCAGGGCCCAACGCTCCGACCCCGCCCAGTTAATAAACTCAGTGTTATCTAGCGCACTGGCGGGCGCGTTTGACGGGCCCGACCAACGCCACATAATTTGTTTTTCTTGAGCCACTAACAACTCACGCTCAGTTACTTTTTGCCAAAATTCTTGAGCTAAATCGGCCTCTAAAACCACTAGTGGCAAAGCCTTAGAAAATACTTTGCAGGTTTCTTCTACCCCGGCGACCGAGCCTTGCAGCCGTACATACAGTTTGTTTTGCCAATAACACATACCACTCAAGGGCATACTCAAATTGCCCCAAGCCTGCATTTGTTTTAAGGCCGCTTGGGCGTTTAGCTCACACACCAAGGTTTCGTTAGCGTTAAATTGCGGCAATACCTTAATAGAGACTTCGGTAATAAGGCCCAAACTACCCATAGCGCCGGTTTGTAAACGCGTAACGTCAAACCCAGCCACATTTTTCATCACTTGGCCGCCAAACAACATGGCTTCACCGTAGCCGTTGATCAAACCTAGCCCTAACAAACTATCTTTCACCGCGCCAAACCACGGCCTCGATGGGCCACTTTGATTAGCGGCTACAGTACCGCCAATGGTCGCTAAACCCTGATGGTGTGGAGGTTCAAACGGTAGTCTCTGTTGTTGTTCTGCAAGCGCAGACTGTAGTTCTTGGATCGTCGTACCGGCGCGGGCTCTAATCACCAACTCGGTTGGGTTATAACTTATAATTCCGCTATGACCCACAACATTAACGGGCTGGGCTTGTGTCGCTCGACCTAGATGAGACTTACTGTTGCCGCCCACTATGTGTAACGGTGTTTGCTCGGCACGGGCTTGCTGTACTTGCTCCACTAGCTGAGGCGTTAAATCATGCATGTTGCAAGCTCCGGTATTCTTGGCAATATTTGAGGGTTGGAATACCTTTACCAGGATTCAGTAAGTCACTGGGGTCAAAAGCGGCTTTTAAGCGTCTAAACTGGGCCAGTTCTGCATCCCCGAACTGGTAGGGCATTTGCGGCATCTTTTCTAAACCAACACCATGTTCACCGGTGATGGTGCCACCCACATCTACACAGAGGGTTAAAATGTCGCCGCCCAGGGCTTCAGCTTGATCTAATTGCCCTTCTATACTCGCATCAAATAAGATTAATGGGTGGAGATTGCCATCACCGGCATGGAATACGTTAGCCACCGCCAAACCATAGTGCTGTGAAAGTTCTCTAATTCGCGTTAACACGTGGGCCACTTGACCACGGGGGATAGTGCCATCCATACAGTAGTAGTCGGGGGATATACTGCCCACTGCAGGGAAAGCTGACTTGCGGCCTTGCCATAACGCCGCTGCTTCTTGGGCATCTTTGGCAACCCTGATTTGGTAGGAACCATGGTCGCTAAAACACGCACTCACCGCCGCCAACTGATCTTCTACTTCGGCATCGGTACCGTCGAGCTCGCAAATGAGCAGGGCTTGAGCATCGGTGGGGTAACCCACCTTAACAAAGTCTTCTGCGGCTTTAATGGCCAGATGGTCCATCATTTCCAAACCAGCCGGAATAATGCCTTGGCCAATTAATGCAGCTACGGCGTCGCCTGCTGATATGACATTGTCGAACGCAGCCATAAGCACTTGTACTCGTGGTGCACGGGGTAATAATTTCACCTTTATTTCCACCACCACGCCTAACAAACCTTCTGAACCCGCTACTAACGAGAGTAAATCCATGCTCGGCTCATCGAGGCCATCACCACCAAACGTGACCAATTCACCCGCTACGGTCACCATCGTGACCTGCAATAAGTTGTTAACCGTAAGGCCATATTTTAGGCAGTGCACTCCACCGGAGTTTTCGGCCACATTACCACCAATAGTGCAGGCAATTTGTGACGAAGGATCTGGTGCATAATAAAGGCCCAACGGTGCCGCGGCTTCGCTCAACGCCAAGTTACGCACACCAGGCTGCACCCTAGCCGAAGCGGTGTCTTGGTCAATGTGTAGTATTTGGTCAAACTTGGTCATCACTAACAACACACCGTGGGCATGGGGCATGGCACCTGCACATAAACTCGTGCCAGCGCCACGTGGCACCAAAGGCACGCCGTGTTCGCTGCATAGACGCAACACGTCTTGCACCTGAAACAAGGTTTCAGGCAACACCGTGACCATGGGTAACTGCTGATAAACGGCCAAACCGTCACACTCAAAAGGACGCTGACTTTCTTGGCTTACAATAATACTTGATGACGGCAAGCACATGGCTAATGCAGCCATAAATAGACGATGATTTGAATTAGATAAAGCGGCCATATACAGCGTTCCAATCGACGTTTTTAAATTGGTAATATTTTTTTACCAATATTTTTATCCACATTATCACACCCTCATGAAAATCGCACCTAAAGACACCCCTTAGGCTCGGCTTTTGCCCTTGCAAACGTAAGCGATTACACTCAAGACAGATAACAACAAAAAATAAAAAGGAACCCACCGATGCGCCACTATCAACCTGACTTTTGGCTTATATGCGGCCGACAAACCCACCCAAGTTGTGGCTCAGTTTCGCCCGGCATTAACCCATTTGGAGCAAGACTTAACAGCCACTTTGGGTGAACCAGTCATCATTGATACCCGCATTTCCCCCACTTACGATCTAGCTATTTCCAGATTAGCCAAAGACGAAGTGGATTTTGCACGATTTGGTCCAGCGTCTTATGTGCTCAGCAACTTCACAGCCGCTTGCAACAAGCATTGGGCGACCAATACCCATCCTCCGAAGAACTCGACAAGGTACAACAAACGCTACAACTGGCATTACAGAAATATCGTCAATACTGTGCATCGCCAGAGCTATTAAGCGCGGTGATGCGATTACGAAAATGACAAAAGAAGCTACCGCTATAACCCATACTCAGCGTTATTGGCTCAATCGTTCATGAGCTCGAGCAATTTGTTGTTGTAAATAAAAGCCATAAAAATCTGGTGTGACTAAACCCACAATATCTTCGCCAACACGCGCTCCAGAAAGTGGGTTAAGAAACATTAAGGTGGGCGAAAAATCCGCGCCTAAGCTCGCCGAAAATGCCTTTTGAGACGTGGCCTGACCAGCAAAATCAACCATTTTATGTGGTGAATCAAGGTCGATCCGAGCCACTTGAAAACGCGACGACCACTCGCTATTGCGGCTCAGCGGTAGCAAAAAATCTTGTTTAACACGTTCACAAAAACCACAATTTTTAATTTCTGCCACTAACACCAATACCCGGTCGGGGTGTAACTGCTGCGGGCGCTCAAACATGGCAAAGGCATCAGCCCATACTGAGCTGACCGGCAACAATAACCATAGGCTTAATAACCGTAGGCTAAACACCCATGATTGAGGCCGAACTTGCCCGCGATGCATCTATTGCCCCACCGACTCTATCATTTCCAGCATCGTTTCCACTAATTCGTCGGCATATAAATCCCTGAAATAATGGTCAGCACCATCAACCACAATAAATTCGAGGTTAGGCAACTGGCGCGTCTGCATTTGTTGCGGTAAGTCTTTAACCACCTGATCTTCGCTGCCAGCAAACAGTACTGTTGGTAGTCCACCATCAAGGATTAAATCCGGCGTATTAAGAGTCTGCGCGGGTTGGTAATAGGACAAAAAGCTCGCCGCTTTTACCTGAGGAGCGTCTTTGCAGTAGATAAAACTAGTGGCCGTGGGCAGCCAATCATTTTTAGCTCGCGTGTTAGCCACTTTAAGTTGTTCTAGCAAAGAGGTCTGGTAGTTACGCTGGTAAGTTTTGGCGGCATACTCAGGACTCCAAGTCATAGGCGCAATAAGCACTTGGCCTATCACTGCGCTGTCTGCTTGCTGGCTGTAAGCCGCAACTTGGCTGCCACCACGTGAGTGACCCGCTAGTAAAACTTGTTCTACACCTTGCGCTTTAAGCCAATCGACCCAAGCCGCTATTTCGCCACTAGCATCTTGATGTTGATGTTGGTGGGGTACGGCACAGTCGTATGCGCCGTGCCGGTCGTTAATGCCTAAACTTAAATTAATGGCTAAACTATTCAGCTCTTCGTCGGCCAGTAGTTCTTGTAAGCTTACAATGATTTCCATGCCGTTATGGGCCAAAGTACCGTGTACGATCAAAACTAAAGGGCCCTCGTTGATCGCTTCGGTGACTAAGCTCAGCTGCGCGTTAAGGCGCAATTGATTAGGCTTAATGCTCACTTGCTCGGCGCTCACTAGGCCCGCCGCCAAACTCACCAAGGGCAAGAGCAGAAGCTGCTTGATAAATTTATTCATAGTCTACCCCTTTTACGCTTTGTAACCCGGGTTACCGGCCACATTCACCAACTTAGGCGTATTGAGCTTAGTGATTTTCACTTCTTGTTGATCACGCAAATGTTGCGCTACCACGTCCCAAATATCATCGCCTTCTGATCGTGAACCCACGGTAGCCCAACCTGCAACACGGTAGGTTTTATTGGCTTCAATCACTGTGCCGTTATCCAAACGCATTTCATCAATACGCGAACCCATGGCCGCTAACGGATCGCAGCGGTAATCTAAACCACCCAATCTCACCATGTCACCACCGGATTGTAAGTAAGGTTCAGGGTTAAAGATGTTGTCGGCCACATCTTCCAAAATAAGCTTAATATCCGCACCCGTCATGTCACGGGCATAGGTTTCTGGGTAGGTGGTGCAGGTCTGATCTAACACCCGTTCCATGGTAATGGTTTGGCCTTGTAACACACTGGTACCCCAACGGAAACCGGGGGATAGGGAAATTTGAGCATCGTAATGGCTACGCAACGAATCGCAGATCACCTGATCGAAGGTGCCGTTAAAGTTGCCCCGACGGTAGAGTGTTTCATCCGCCACGGCCAGCTCCTCGTCCATCCAATCTGCGTATGGTGCGCGCTCAGCAGCAATCAGTGCAGCCATGTCTTTGTTGGCAGGCAACAGTTCTGAAAACACCGGTAACAAACGATAACGAAAGTCCTTCACCTTGCCTTTACCAATATCTAAATCCAGCACACCTAAAAACTTGCCGTTAGAACCCACGTTACACACCAACGTGGTGTGACCGTTATTTTTCACTTGTGTCGGTGCAGGCATTCCGTCGTGGGTGTGGCCACCTAAAATAGCATCGATACCGGTAACACGTTGCGCCATAGCGACGTCTACGTCCATGCCGTTGTGAGACAACACGATAACCGCATCCACACCTTTATTTTGGCGTAAGTCGTCCACTAACTCTTGCATCATTTCGCCGTTAATATCAAAACTCCAGTCCGGCACAAAACGTGCGGGATTGGCAATTTTAACCCGTGGGAAGGCTTGGCCAATAACTGCCACTTTGGCGCCGCCCATGTCACGGATGCTGTAGGGTTTAAACACCCGCATTGAATCTTCGTCGTAAATATATTCGTCTGCGCCATCAAACAAGGCGTCTTCAGTAACCAGTACGTTTTGGGCTAAAAACTCGCCGTTAAACTGGCTAATGTTGTGCAATATTTCTTGTTGGTGATAAGTAAACTCCCAGTGCCCTGTCATCATGTCTACGCCCAATAAATTACAGGCTCTAACCATGTCCATACCGCGGGTTTTATAGTTGATACCGGATCCTTGCCAAGTATCGCCGCCGTCTAATAACAAGGTATTTTCGCTACCGTAACTCGTACGTAAGCGGTCTACGAGGGTCTTTAAGTGGGAAAAACCACCCACTTTGCCGTATTCTTGCGCTGCTTTTTCAAAATCTAAGTAAGTGAAGGCATAGGCTTCTAATGAACCGGCTTCAATACCAAAGTGATCAAGGAATTTATTACCCACCACATGTGGCGCTTTACCGTAGGCAGAACCAATACCTAGGTTGATGCTGGGCTCACGAAAGTACACTGGGTTTAACTGTCCGTGGCAATCGGTCATATGTAACAAGCGTGCATTACCAAAGTTTGGCAATTCATAAAAATCAGAGGCCTGCTTTTGTGCAGCATAGCCCTGGCGTGGCAATACGCCAGCAACCGCAGCAATTCCCATTAAGCGAGCAAAGTCGCGACGGCTAGTAGACATGATAAATTCCTATAAATAATGAGTACAAAAAATAAGCCCACCGAACTACAGTTTAGGTAGAACGTGGGCTTGAACTGGTTAAGTGTTGTGGCGTGTAACCCTACTCAGGTACAGCCATGACCCACTCTTTTTGAGACTGATGGTATTGAGCCATACCCATACGCGCGTGGTACTGGGCTTGAGCAGAAATGTCCATCGACTTGCGGAAGTCGCCGGCTGCTAATGCCTTAGCCGACGCCTTGAGCAATGTTTTAGTCAAGGTCCAATCAAAGTCGAGCGCTACCACTTGAGCATGCTGATCCTTAGCTGCTGCAAGCAGCTTAGTGGCATTGTCTGCGTTGGCTTCAACCGCAGCAGCCACTTCTTCGGGATGATCCGTGGTGTAGGTTTGGCCTTCAAAAGTAAAACTATGGCCTTTGCCATACATGGCACGTTGGGCATTAAACGCATCATCGAAGGATTGAGCAGCAACGCTGCCCGACACCATCATTAATGCGGCCACAAGAGAAATTGTCTTATTCATGTTGTTCTCCTCGTCTGCTTATTTACGTGCGCCAGGGCCATTGACCACTAACCCATTAGACATATATGTTTGGAAAAATTCTAAGTTACGGAACTTCTCACCCTGTGTTTTTTGTGGCGTACCACGCACGTTCTTCTGACAACCGCCATAACGACGCTGCAAGGTACCTAACTCACCCCATTTTGAACGAAACACTGGAAAGTGGGTTACGTGACCTAAGGTTGGGCCCGGTAAGTCTGCTCGAATAAGAATGTTGGCACCGGCTATGTGGCAGTTAGCACAACTCATATTCAATTGACCTCGACGAGCATAAAAGCTTTGCTTACCGTCTAGGTATGCCGCTTTTGCCGCGTCATTAGGAATTTGTACATCAAACACATTGTCGCGCGAGGTCGAAGCCATGTAGGCGGAGATCTTGGCAATTTTTCCCTTCTTCCAGCCTAAGGCTTTTTCACCATTGCTTTCACGGCATTGATTGATAGCTAATTCCAGCGTCACCACTTGCCCTTGAGCTTCGTCCCAACGTGGGAAGTTTTGGCGAATACCTTCACCACCATTGGCAAAACAATCGGCATAGGATTTGCCGTTGGCAAAGGCTGTATTAAACAGTTCTTCGCCTTCTTCAATATCAAATTCGTAGGGAGGAAACTCTTCAATTTCCTGCCATTGCTCACGTGAGGGTGCGTCTAGGGCATAAATACCGTTCACATAATCATTTACGGCCACTTTTGGGAAACGCTTTTGAAAGTAGTTTTGTAATGCTAAACGGTCGGCCTCTGGGTCAACCGTTGCTAGAGTATTACCGCTGCTTGCGGCATGGCTAACACTAGCAACAAGCGCTAATGAAGCGCCGACTAGCATGGATTTTATTATTTTCATATCTGCTGCCTCTTACTATAGAGTGGCCGTTGCTGGCTACTTAATTTTGGCGGTTTCCGTTGCCGTAGCGCCGGTAATTTCCGTCCAGGTCATTTCTAATTCGTCACCTTTGGCGCCACCAACAAAGGTGAAGGCCAAGTATGGATTTTTAGAAATGGCTGTGCCCATGTTGGTTTCCATAACGGTTTTACCCTGGTGAGCAACACTCAACGTCTGAATGTAATTAGCAGCAATTTTGTTGCCGCTTTTATCTTTACGATTACCTGTTTCCATAGCATGTTTAGCCATGATCTTAACTACTGTATTGCCGCCTTTCGCTTTAGCTTTGGCGCGTAAAATACCTTTTGCCATGATAGTTTCTCCTGTTTCGCCTTTAGCCGCCGCAGCCGCCGATTGTTACTTTCACTTCTTTAGAAGCGCTGAATGAACCACTGTTTGTTGTCACTACGGCGGTTATCGCAGAGGTTTTGCCCATACGAATACGGCAAGACACATCAGCTAAGGTACCTTCTGGAATGGTGAACTGCGCCGCTAATGGTTGTGGGTTATTCGCCACAAAAATAGCGATGCTAGTCACTCCAGCAAGGCTACTCTTCACACTAATAGGTACCACCGCACCGTTTTCGGCAATGTCTGGCGCTTTTAAGGTCACGTCGGCACTGGCACTTGGGTCGGCTTCATACAAAGCGTCCATAGCGGCTTCTTGGGTTTCGGCTTCAAAGGCCGCTTTCGACCATGCTGCCAAAGCCACTCGTGGCATCAACACACCCAAACCAGCCACTAAGCCACCGGTAAACACAGCTTTTAAAACACTTCTTCGATTCATCATTGGTTTATTCCTTGGCTTCGCGTTGACGTAGCAAAGCTTGACTTAAATTAAATTAGTAAACACTTAGTATTCGTACAAATATGCGATTAAGGCGTCAATTTCTGCTTCGGATAAAATCCAATGCCGGCCAAACGGAGGCATAATGCTCAGTGGATTTCTTACGGTAGCATCCCAAATCTGGGCCCTAAGCTTGGTTGAATCTGGAAATCGCGCCTTCATGGCTAACAAAGGCGGACCCTGATTGCCGGGCAACTTGGCATCGGCATCGGGAATCATATGACAGGCAATACAATTGCCTTTTTTCTTATTTAGATAAAGCGCTTTACCCTTGGCTATATCGTCTGCAGAATAGTCTGCCAGCGTCACGGATGACGCGCCGATCAACGCCAAACCCAGTAATGCGTGCTTTATTATGTTTTTTCGCATTGGTTTTTCCTCGTTTTTGTCTTTATGAAACCCAACGTTAGTGTTGAGACTCCACCATAAATAGGACCGCATTGGTCACTGCTTCGTCTGATAAATCTGCTCTGCCACCTTTGGCTGGCATATAACCTGTGCTCCCAGCGAAGCCTTGCAAGGCATGACTGATCAAAAGGTCATTACCTTGCTGCAAGCGCTCAACCCAGGCTGACGCGTCACCAACTTTAGGTGCACCGGCCAAACCGTTGGTGTGGCATACACCACACGCCGCTTTGTAGGTTGATTCACCGGCTATGGCGGCTTCACTCATTGCCGCCGGTTGGCTTACTTCAACTGTAACAGGTACTTCACCGGTTATAGAGGCTTTTCGCTCGGCTTCTTTGCTGGCTTCTAAATCATGCTGGCCCGAATGGCTAGCCGCTGGCGCATCTGCACCTTCTACAAAATGGCCAATAGGGGTAACACCCGCAAGTGAGCCTTTCATCAACAGCTGGTCTGGATCTGCGCAGTTGTTCATACAGCGCGGATTGTTCACATCTGGGCGGTCATCTATAAAAAAACCATCCTTATTGGGCATTACAATCTGCGCCAAATTTTGTTGCGACAATTCAAAATCTTCTTCGATGATATCATTCATATAAAGCACATATGCAGTGATGTCATAAACTTCTTGGTCGCTCAAGCTCATGGGCGCAGTAAAGGGCATGGCGCGGCGAATATAATCAAACAAAGTGCTGGCGTAAGGCCAATAGCTGCCAACGGTTTTAACCGGACGTTCGTCAGCTAATGTGCCTTCACCTCCAACTAATACTGGCCAACGGCCTTCGCCCTCACCAAATACGCCGTGACATGAGGCACAAACCATTTCGTAGGCGGCTTCGCCGTCAATGGCGTTGCCACTACCAATAGGTAAGCCTTTACCGTCTGGGCGTATATCAATATCCCAACCGGCAATTTCCACAGCAGTTGCTGGAGTACCAATTTGATAGTCTTGGGCATGCACAAGCCCTGTTGCACACGATGCAGCAAAAGTTAAGGCAATGATGGATTTAGGTGATTTGAACATTTTTCACCTCGCCAGTCGGGGCCACTTGCCATGTATGAATTGAGTTTTTATGGTAAATAGAATTCACGCCGCGTTGCTCTCTAAGTTGGGCTAATGTGGGTTGTACGTAACCGCTGTCATCATAAGCACGGCTTTGAATCAGCCAAGGCTCACCTTGCCACTGGGTCATCAAGCTAAAACGTGTTAACGCCTTATCTAACACTAACCCTTTAAGCTGTGCGGGCTGCCAAGAAACGCCACCGTCAAACGAAATGTCTACACCTTTGATTTTGCCACGCCCGGTCCAGGCCAAACCTTCAACTTCTAAAAAGCCTTTGCGGCGAATCGGGTTTTCTGGGCACGGACTAGTAATCACCGAATTACATTCCTGTACAAAGGTAAAACGTCGCGCGCGGCCATCTTCCATAAGGTCGGTGTACTTGGAGGTCTCTTCGCGATGATGCCAAGGCTGGTCACCGACTTCGATACGACGCAACCACTTAATAGAGGTATTGCCTTCCCAACCTGGGTTCAATAAGCGCAGTGGATAGCCCTGTTCAGGGCGCAACATTTCGCCGTTTTGGGCATAGACCACTAAGGTGTCGTCTAGAATTTTTTCAATAGGGATAGACCGACTCATGTGAGCACCGTCAGCGCCTTCCGCCAAAATCCACTTACCCTCGGTTTGAATACCTGCGGCGTCCAACAGCACTTTTAACGGTACACCGGTCCATTCGCAACAACTCAACATACCATGGGTAAACTGCAAGGCCTCCATTTGAGGGCCACGCCATTCCATACCACCATTAGCAGGACATTCTATAAATTTAATTTCTGACACCGAAGGAAAACGCATCAGGTCTTCCATGGTAAAAATAAGTGGGTTATCAACTAAACCATGAATCATCAATCGGTGTTCATCAGGGTTAATGTCGGGCACACCGGCATGGTAACGTTCAAACACCAAGCCGTTAGGGGTGATGATGCCTTTTAGATCTTGGATTGGACTCATGCTAATGGACGAAATTGCTTCAGCCGTGAGCCAAGGAACGGTACGACGTACCACTTGAGACTCGTGACGCGAAGGCAACCCATATGGATTTTCAACCACACCGGTGCCTAATTGACGGCCCCACTGTGGCTCATTAGGTGGCAAGTTAGTACTAAGGCCCGACGCCGTAGCGATACTTGCCCCGCCAACGGCTGCAGCACCCGCCACGTAGCTCACGCCACGACGCAAAAAGTCGCGGCGATCATTGGTCGTTAAATGCTCACTCGCATCTTGCATGGTTTGCAGAAGCTGCTTTGTGCTGGGTGTAGTCATAAGTTTAAGTCGCTTAATCAGGCAATACTTGTAGCATACTGAATCCACGTCGAACATTACAAGCAACTAAAGTAGCATATTCCAAAACAAACTATAAAGCATAAGCTTATATAGTTTATTCATATAAAAGGGCGAAATCTGATGCTACGAAACTATGTTATCTTGTGTTATGCGCCTCAAACAGGACCAAAAAACATGAAATGCTACACTTTTTTACTTACAGCCTGCCTATTAATCTGCCTGCCTACCGCTGCCTGGGCTGAAACCTACGCCCCTCAAAAAGTGGTTTATCACGTCAACTATGCCGACGAAAGCCGCATAAACGCCACATTTAACAACATAAACAACCACCTTGCAGCGGTAGATGAGGACCAGCTGGACATTAAAGTGGTAATCCACGGGCCATCTCTGGAATATTTCATTAGTGCTACGTCCGACAGCACCAAGCAAATCACCCTAGACAACCTAAAATTACGCGACGTGCAGTTTTTAATTTGTGGCAATACTATCGCCGCTTACCAGCTCACGGTGGGCGACTTGTATGACGTCGCCGAGGAAGACGTCGTTATGGCAGGATTGCCCGCCATTGTAGCCCTGCAGCAGCAAGGTTATATCTATTTAAGACCATAGTGTGACAGCCAAATGCGTGATTTGTAGCGCCCGACGCCTTATAATTGAGCCACCCTAATCATTGGCACTATTTTATGGACTACGAGCAACTCATCTCCGACATTGGCATCCAACCGTTACAACTATACCTCGGCTTGATTTTGGGTTTAACCTTTGGTGTAGGCGCATCCTTAAGTCACTTTTGCCTACGTAGATTAGTCGTCGATGTGTCCGAGTTTAAAATGGGCCCATCAAGCCATACCTGGTTGCTAGGCCTAGGCGTATCCCTACTCGCCACTCAACTGCTATTACAAGGCGACGCCAGTGACATTAGTGAAGCCCAAATTATTGCTGCAGGCAGCAGCCTTAGCGGCCCGATTATTGGTGGCCTGATGTTCGGCTTTGGCATGGTCTTAAGCCGTGGCTGTAGCTCTAGGCAATTTGTATTGATTGCTTCGGGCAACCTCCGGTCACTGGTTACCTTTCTCACCTTTGCCCTCACCGCTCAACTTGCCTATGGCGGCCAGCTCACCTCATTGCGCAACCAAGCTCAGGATTTATGGCGTTTAGATTGGCCCACCAGTCAACTGTATGAGGTATTGCCCTTGACACAATCACACTATGCCATCGTCGGCCTGCTGATTGTTGGCCTTTGTGCGCTACCACTCATCAAACAACGCGCCTGGGCGCACCTAAGCGGGGCAGTTTTTGTGGGCTTAGCCATTGCATTGGGATGGCACGCCACCAGCTTTGTGGCCTACCATAGCTTTGGCGCAATGGTGCCACAAAGCATTACCTTAAGTGCACCTGCAGCCCAAAACTTGATTACTATTTTCTCCCTAGACGCGCCTTTTGTGCGGCTTGGCGCTGGCCTGTTAGTGGGTTGTTTTGTCGGCTCTGCACTCATTAGTTTGGTGCGGCGCAACTTCAAGCTACAAGGGTTTGATACACAACACCCAATGCGTCGCTACATAGTTGCTGGTACCTTTATGGGGTTGGGCTCAGTGGTAGCTAGCGGCTGTTCTGTAGGCGCAGGTTTATCAGGTATTTCGGTACTTTCCGCCAATGCCCTAGTCACTCTTATTTGTATCGTCATGGGCGGTTTGTTGGCGTTACGTTACAAGGGGTAACGCTAGGTAGACACCAACTGCCATGGCAGTAAATGTTGGTTCTTGAGCTCTCTCAAGGCAAAACTAGAATTGAGCCCTGATACACCCGGAAGGTTGACCAACTTACGCTTTAGTGTTTGTTCATATTGCTCGATGGACTGCACCACCACGCGCAATAAGTAATCCACGTCGCCAGACATGATGTAGCACTGCATCACTTCATCCATGGCGACGGCTGCGCTTTCAAACTGCATTAATAATTGCTCGTCATGGCTGTTAAGCTTTACCGTAACAAACACCACCACACCTAAACCTACTTTTTTGGCGTCTACTAACGCCACGTTGGCACTAATAATGCCATTGTCTTGTAGTTTTTTGATGCGCCGCCAACAGGGCGTATGTGACAAACCCACCAGGTCGGCAACCACCTGCACCGACTGGCTGGCATCTTTTTGCAACTGCTGCAATATCTTGATATCGAAAGCATCCAACTTCATATTTTACCTTTTTAGGATAATCATCCTATTAATACGCTTTAAAACGAAAAAATCTACTAAATTATCACTCATCTTTATATACATACGCAAATTAATTTCTCCCTGCATAGGCCATACTGAGCTACTACACCTACATCTTTTGCGTGAGATACCCACCATGACGACACTACTCGCCCACCAGCCTCAAGATCTGTTTGAATGCTATCGCCAAGAGTCTGGCCAAGTTTATATGAGTGGCGTGCAAGCCTTAGCTCGCATTCCTATGGCCCAAGTACGCCGCGATAAAGCGGCAGGTTTAAATACCGGTGGTTTTATCAGTGGTTACCGTGGGTCACCACTGGGTTTATTAGATAAAACGCTGCAACAAGCTCAACCTTATTTAGACCAACACAACATTCGTTTTCAGCCTGGCGTCAATGAGGAGTTAGCCGCCACCATGGTGTGGGGATCACAGCAATTACATTTATCTAACCAAGCCAAACTCGATGGCTTGGTGGGTATGTGGTATGGCAAAGGCCCAGGTGTTGACCGCTGCGGCGATGTATTTAAACACGCCAACGCCGCGGGTTCTGCATCCCACGGTGGCGTATTGTGTGTGGCTGGCGATGACCATGGCGCTAAATCGTCTACCGTGCCACACCAATCAGACCACGCCTTCATGTCTTCCACCATGCCGGTACTCTACCCGTCATCTATTCACGAATATATCTGGATGGGGTTAGCCGGTATTGCCATGTCTCGTTACAGCGGCTGCTGGGTGGGTTTTAAAGTCATTTCTGAAACCGTTGAAACCACTGCAGCGGTAGACCTCAAAGACGAAGACGTAGAATTCATTATGCCTGACGATTTTGACATTCCAGAAGATGGCCTCAATTTACGCTGGCCCGATGATCGTATGCAGCAAGATTCGCGTCTGCAGAATCACAAAGGTTATGCGGCCCTGGCGTTTGCCCGCGCCAACGGCTTTAACCGCGTTACCCTCGCCTCACCTACGCCACGTTTTGGCATTGTAGCTTCTGGTAAATCCTACGAAGAAACTCGCCAAGCGATTCACGAGCTCGGCCTCACAGACCACCAAGCCGCTCAAATGGGTGTCAGCGTATATAAAGTAGGTATGCCATGGCCCCTTGAGCCGCAGGGTATTCGAATATTTTCTGACGGTTTAGACGAGATTCTCGTCGTTGAAGAACGCCGTGAAATGATCGAAAACCAAATCAAACAACAACTATTTAACTGGGGCACCCATGATCGCCCACGGATCATCGGTAAGTTTGATGAGTTAGACCAAAGCGTATTGCCGTTAGACAAAGAACTTGATGTACCTATGGTAGCTAAGGTCATCGCTCAGCGTTTACTCAAGCTCGATTTAGACGCCGAAACAAAAGTTCACTTAAGCGCGCAAATAGCGCGCATTGACACTCAACATGCGACCAGTTCGCAGATGTTGGCACCAATTAGCCGCACACCTTACTTCTGCGCTGGCTGCCCTCACAACACCTCAACTAAAGTACCCGAAGGCAGCCGTGCAGCCGTAGGTATTGGTTGCCACTTTATGGTGCAGTGGATGGGTAGAAATACCGAAACCTTTAGCCAAATGGGTGGAGAAGGCACGATGTGGGCCGGTTGCGCCCACTTTACCGACGAAGCCCACCAGTTTGTTAACCTGGGCGATGGCACCTATTTTCACTCAGGTTCCTTAGCCATTCGCCAATCATTGGCTGCTGGCGCTAACATTACCTACAAAATTCTTTATAACGATGCCGTGGCCATGACCGGTGGCCAAAGTGTGGATGGCGTTTTAAGCATGCCACAAATCACCCATCAGCTGTACCATGAAGGGGTACAGGAGATTATCGTTTTGGCCAATAACCCGAGCGATTTCAAACAATCTGAATTAGCACAGGGCACTTATTTGGGCCATCGCGATGAACTAGAGCCCATCATGCTACGTTTGCGCCAACAACAAGGTTTAAGCGTAATTGTATTCCAACAGACTTGCGCCACAGAAAAACGCCGTTTACGTAAACAAGGCAAGGTTGCGGCCATTAAAACCCGCGCCTGGATTCACCCCGAAATTTGTGAAGGTTGTGGTGATTGCTCAATGCAGTCAAACTGCGTCGCCATCGAACCCTTAGACACAGAGTTAGGCCGTAAACGCAAAATAAACCAATCCAGCTGCAATGCTGATCTGTCTTGCGTAAAAGGCTTTTGCCCCTCGTTCATCACCGTTGAGGGTGCACAAGTACGCAAACCCAAAGCCCAGTTACAAGAGTTGCTGGAGCTGCCTGAGCCTGCGGTTCATGTGGGTTTAGCGCAACCTTTCAATATTGCCGTGACCGGCGTTGGTGGCACAGGGGTACTTACTATTGGTGCCTTGTTAGGCATGGCCGCGCACTTAGACGGCAACGCCTTTATGACTTTAGACTTTTCTGGCTTGGCACAAAAAGGCGGCGCGGTCCTGAGCCATGTGCGTTTAGCAGCCACCCCAAGACAAGTCACAACCCCTCGTATAGTTGAAGGTCGTGCAGACTTGCTGTTGGCGGCTGATGCGGTGGTGACTGTGGCGCCCAGCGTGTTAGGCCTGTGTAGCCAAACCACCGAAGCGGTGATTAGCAGCCACCTTATCCCCGTATCTAATTTTGTGCAGGATGCCGATTTTGAATTTAAGCAAGATGAGTGTTTAGACCTGATTGCAGCGCATGTATCCCCTCACCGCCACCAGCTAGACTTTCACAAACTGGCATTACAGCAAATGGGCGATACTATTTTTGCCAACGTGATGCTCTTGGGTTTTGCTGTACAAAAAGGCCTAGTACCAGTGTCTGTTGCGGCTCTGGAGCAGGCTGTGCAGTTAAACGGTGTCGCTATTGATGCCAATCTACGGGCCTTCCACCTAGGCCGCCAGTTAGCTCACAGCGATGTAGAACAGCCACAAGTGCTACAAATTAAACCTTCTGCACCGAGTTACGAGGATATTGTAAACGACCGTAAGCAGCGTCTGGTCAGCTACCAAAACCAGGCCTTAGCCGACCGCTACACTCACCAATTAAGCCGTTGGCAGCAGCTTATCGACAGCAAACTCACCACCCATGACAGCCAGCCACTTAAACAAACTATAGCTAGCAGTTACTTTAAGCTGCTCGCTGTCAAGGATGAGTACGAAGTGGCTCGACTGTTCAGCCAAGCTGGGCTTAAGGACCAACTGGATAACGAATTTAGTGGCAACTACACACTGTCGCTTAACCTTTCGCCGCTAGGTTTCGCGGGTTGGAATAAAAACTTAAACCAGCCTAAAAAGTACAGCATGGGGAGCTGGATGCTCAAATTAATGAAACCATTGAGCTTGCTAAAGGGTATCCGCGGCACGACCATTGACCCTTACAGCTACCACAGCGAACGCCGAGCTGAACGCGCTTTTGTAAGTTATTATGTGGCGCAAATTGACCGCTTGCTAGCGCATCTAGACGCCTCCAATGGAGCTCAAATATTGACGAGCATTAAGCACTTCGACAAAGTGCGCGGCTACGGTTATGTGAGGGCTGATGCCATGGCTCAAGCCAAGGCGCTGGTTGCTGCTGAGTTACAACACTTAAGCCTTGATAAGCAAGCCTACGCAGCGTAAGCGCCACGTCATTGATATTGTTTCGTGGGTGTGGCTTAGCCAGGCACTTCAAAGACTGAGGTATTAGATTGCTTCACTTCGTTCGCAATGACGGAGGGGGCATTCGCGATGACGGAGGTTCGTTCGCTATAGCTCCCTCCCGCGTCGCATTCGTCACTTACGGGCACTTGATGCCGTGATCAATAGAGGGCAGAATGGGGCCATCTCATACTGCAATGGAACCATTTGCATGCGCCCACATTTATCCATGTCTCGTCGTACACGTCGTACTCCTTTTAGTAGCCGCGTAGAGGCAGCAGGAGCCTCTGGCTATACGGTTTACAACCATACCCTACTTGCCACGTCATTTCGTGGCATAGAAGTGGATTATTGGCATTTGTGCGAAAACGTACAGGTGTGGGATGTAAGCTGCGAAAAGCAGGTTACATTAATGGGTCCAGGCGCCAACGAGCTCACCCAATACATGACACCCAGAGACTTAACGCACGCCAAAGTTGGCCGCTGTTATTACCTGCCTATGTGCGACGAAAATGGTAACATGATGAATGATGCGGTGGCTATCAAGGTGAATGACCGCCATTGGCGTTTGTCGGTTGCAGACTCCGATGTATTGCTGTGGGCTAAAGGACTGGCTGTAGGTTTTGGCCTAGACGTTGAAGTGAGAGAACCTGATATTTTTCCATTAGCAGTACAAGGCCCAAAAGCCGAAGAGTTGATGTGCCGCGTGTTCGGTGATGAAATTAAAGACCTTGGTTTTTTTGCCATTGAGCCGTTTATCTACAATGGTCAACGCATGAAAGTGGCGCGTTCGGGCTGGAGCAAACAAACCGGCTATGAAGTATTTGTAAATAACCCCGGTATCGGTACGCAATTGTGGGATGAATTGTTTGCCAAAGGCCAAGATCTAGATGTTCGTGCCGGTTGCCCCAACCTCATTGAACGTATCGAAAGTGGTTTGTTATCGTTTGGCAATGATATGGACCATGAAACCACACCCTTTGAAATTGGTCTGGACAAGTACGTTAATCTCGATGCCAACATTCAAAGCCTCAGTTTACCCGCCTTGCGCAAGCGCAAGCCGACTAAACAGTTAATGGGTTTAGTGCTGGAGTACCACCGTAATCTTGGCGATTTGAACGTGTTTGTCGGTGAACAAAAAATTGGCGACATTCGTAGCCAAGCCTACTCACCTAAATACATGCGTCGTTTGGCCTTTGTTATGTGTGATCTAACGGCATTAAATGGCGCCACCACCGTAGAAGTTAATACCGACCAAGGCAAAGCTACGGGCAGGCTCACTAGCCTACCTTTCGACTTTAATGCGCTAGGCCTCGAAGCCTGCCGTTAGTGGTTGTGTATGACTTGTGGGGCCTAAGAAGCATATAAAGTGACTATATATACTTAATTATTTGCCTTTGTTTATTGTTGGCGTATATTGCGCTTATTTACACCCAAATATAATAAGTACTCGGTCACTACATCATGATGCCACAACTCTCTATTTCTCGCCGTACGCGCTCCACCCCGTTTACTAGCCGTGTGGAAGCCGCAGGCGTACAAGCCTATACTGTATACAACCACACCCTATTGGCCACCAAGTTCCGTGGTTTTGAAGAAGACTATTGGCACCTTTGCAAGCACGTACAAGTATGGGACGTGTCATGTGAAAAGCAGGTGGCTATTAGTGGACCCGATGCCTATCGTTTAATTCAGCTGATGACCCCCCGTGACTTATCTAAAGCACGCATTGGTCGATGTTTTTATGTGCCCCTGTGCAACCCACAAGGCGGCATCGTCAACGATCCCATTGCCATCAAACTTAGCGAAAATGATTGGTGGTTATCCATCGCCGACACCGACGTAATGCTGTGGGCCCAAGGTTTAGCCACCGGCTTTAGGCTTGACGTGAATGTAACGGAACCTGATGTTTGGCCCCTAGCCGTACAAGGCCCCAAAGCAGAAACCTTGATGGCAAGGGTGTTTGGCGAAGACGTGCGCAACATTAAGTTCTTCAACATCAAACCCATGACTTACCAAGGCGTAAGTATGCAAGTGGCACGCTCGGGCTGGAGCAAGCAGGGCGGCTTTGAGATCTACGTTAATGACGAAAGCCTAGCTGGGCCTTTGTGGGACGAATTATTTGCCCAAGGACAAGACCTCAATGTCGGCCCAGGTTGCCCTAACCTTATTGAACGGGTGGAAAGTGGCTTGTTGTCGCTTGGCAACGACATGGGTTATGACACCACACCGCTGGAATGTGGCTTAGAGCAGTACGTCGACTTAGAATCCGACATCGACAGTTTGTCGTTACCGGCCTTACGACAACATACCCCTGAGCGTCAGCTAAAGGGTTTAGTCATCAACCAAGCCGTCGAAATCATAGACTTGAACGTCTATGTTGATGGTCAAGTTGTGGGCCAAATCACCAGCCAAGCCTATGCGCCAAAATATGGCGTACACTTGGCATTTGTCCTGTGTTCTTTAGCTCAGCTAAACGTTAGTCTTACACTTGATGTCAATACCAGCCAAGGTACCATGAGCGGCCAGATCACTAGTTTGCCGTTTAACTTTAACCGCCTAGGTCTAACACCAACAACACCAGCATAGCGCTATTTATTCGAGTGATAAGCATGAGCAAATCTTCTTTTTTAGGGGCTGACACCATTGCCCTACACAGCGGCTATCAACCAGAGTCTGACCATGGCTCCCGTGCTGTGCCTATTTACCAAACCACATCCTACGTGTTCGACAGTGTAGACGAAGCGTCGGCTCTCTTTAATGTGGAGCAAGGCGGACATATTTATAGCCGCATTACCAACCCAACCGTGGCCGTGCTGGAGCAACGCTTAGCCGCCTTAGAAGGTGGTGCGGGTGCCATTTGTACAGCTTCGGGCATGAGTGCCTTGTTTGTCACCTTTTTTAGCTTATGTTCCGCCGGCGACCACATTGTTAGTGCGGCGCAAATTTACGGCTCTACCGTCACCCTACTTAAGCACACCCTGAAACGCTTCAACATTGATTGCACTTTCGTCGACATCAACGACCAAGACGCCCTAGCAAGCGCCATTCAAGACAATACTAAGCTGGTATTTTGCGAATCTATTGGTAACCCAGGGCTTGCGGTATCTAACTTACCCGCCATTGCAGACACCGCTCACCAACAGGGCATCCCGTTAGTAGTGGATGCGACGTTTGCCACACCCTATTTAAATAACCCCATCCAACACGGTGCCGACGTGGTAGTGCACTCGGTGACCAAATGGATCGGCGGCCATGGCATCGCCGTTGGTGGCGTAGTGATTGACGGCGGTAATTTTGATTGGTTAAAAAGCGGCCGTTTCCCCACCCTAACGAAACCCTACGAACCCTTCCATGGCATGAATTTTTGGGAAGAATTCGGCCCAGCGGCCTTAGCCATGCGTATTCGCTGTGAGTCGATGCGCGACATTGGTGCCGCCATGACACCCCACAACGCTTTCTTATTATTACAAGGTTTAGAAACCCTCAACCTACGTATGCAACAACACGTGACTAATGCTCAAGCCATGGTGCAATGGCTGCAACAGCACGATGCTGTGGCTTGGGTCAACCATCCAGACATCAATGCCGATACTCATACCAAAGCCTTATTCCCCAAGGGTGCAGGTTCCATGCTCACCTTTGGTGTTAAAGGCGGCCGAGACGCTGGCGCTGCATTTATCAACGCCTTGCAGCTGTCGTCTAACCTTGCCAATGTGGGCGACTCGCGCACCTTGGTATTACACCCAGGTAGCACCACCCACTCCCGCCTAAGCGAAACCGATTTAGTGGCCGCAGGCATTAGTGCCGACTTAATTCGAGTCTCGGTGGGCATCGAAACCGTTAACGACATCAAAGCCGACTTTGGTTTAGGTTTACGCGCGGCCGCAAAAGTAGCTGCGGCACAACTAGCACCAACGGAGGCCTAAACATGTACATTACAGTGGATGATCAAAACACCTTTGTAGCCACTGGTGGCAAGCCCTTTAACCCCGATTTACCGACCGTGGTATTACTCCATGGCTCAGGTACAGACCACCGTGGATGGGCCTTGCAAGCGCGCTGGTTTGCCTTTCATGGCTACAGCGTGTTTGCGCCAGACATGCCTGGCCATAGTTTATCTGCAGGTGCAGCTTTAACCAGCATTGAGGCTATGGGTGCTTGGTTAGTACGCGCTTTAGACGCAGCCAAAGTGGGAAAGGTGCATTTAATAGGCCATTCACAAGGCTTTTTGGTGGCCTTAGAAGCCGCAGCTTTGTTAACTAAACGACTGCTTTCTGTCACGGCCATGGCCACTGCCAGCGCCATACCGGTTAACCCTGCCCTTATTGAAACCGCGCAAAAGGATCCCGCTTTAGCGGCGCAAATGATGCTGCAATGGGGTTTTGGTAACCAACACCAACAGGGCGCCAGTGCCGTGCCGGGCATGCAGCCTATAGGCATTGGCCAGCGCATCATGGCCAACAACCCATTGGCCATCGACCTAGCCGCTTGTAACGCCTATACCGCAGGCTCCCAGCGCGCCCAACAACTGGCTATCGAGGGTTGTGCCAGTTGTGTAATCCTCGCCGCTCAAGACCGAATGACCCCAAAAAAAGAAGGTTTAAAGTTAGCCCAAGACCTTGCTACGCAAGCGCAAGTGATTGCTGACACCGGCCATATGTTACCAATGGAAGCTCCCAAACAAAGCCTTAGCCTCATGAAAACATTTATTCAGTCACTAGAGAAATAATCATGGCCAAACTCATTGCCAACAAATTAGCCCCCAAGTCCAGCATAAAAAAAGTAGCCGTTATTGGCGCAGGCACCATGGGCGCAGGCATTGCAGGCCAAGTGGCCAATGCCGGTGTTGAAGTCTGGTTATTAGATCTGCCCAGCAAAACGGATAGCATCAACGCCCTCGCCGAACGGGGTTTTAAACGCCTACAGAACCTCAATTCGCCCGGTTTAATGAGTAACGACGCGGGTCAATTAATCCATTGTGGCAACACGACTGACGACTTTGAGCAATTAGCCGACTGTGACTGGATTGCAGAAGCCGTGGTAGAGCGTTTAGACATTAAACAAGCCCTCTACCGCCGCATTGAAGCCATCACTGGCCCACAGACGATCGTCACCTCGAACACGTCTACCATTCCTATTAGTTTGTTAACAAAAGACCTGCCGCCGGCTTTTTGTGAGCGCTTTGCCATTACCCACTTCTTTAACCCAGTGCGGTTTATGCGTTTACTTGAGCTAGTGCGCGGCGAACACACCCGTGACGATGTGATCACAACCTTAGACCAGTTTTGCGAAAGTAACCTTGGTAAAGGCGTGGTAGTGTGTGAAGATACACCTGGATTTTTGGGCAACCGCGTGGGCGTATTTGCCATTCAATGTGCGTTGCACACGGCCTTTAAATTAGACCTATCGCCGGCCGAAGCCGACGCCTTATTTGGCCGGCCCATGGGCATCCCAAAAACCGGCGTATTTGGTTTATACGATTTAATTGGCATCGACCTGATGGCCGACGTGGCCAAAAGCCTAGAGCAAATTTTGCCGGCTGACGATGAATTTCATCAATATGCGCAACCCGTACCTTTGATGACGCAAATGATTGCCAATGGCCAAACTGGTAATAAAGGCGGCCAAGGCTTCTATAAAGATGCCGACGATGATCGCCTCGTGCTAGATTTGGCCACCGGCGAATATCAAGTTAGTGAGCGCTTACAGTTAGCTTTGGCACAACAAGCCGAAGCCGAGGGTGTGGCTGTGTTACTAGACGACAACAGCGTCTATGGCCAATTCGCCTGGCAGGTATTGTCTAGCACCTTAAACTATGCGGCCTCACTCATCCCAGAAATAGGCCCCAATGTGGTGCCCATCGACGATGCTATGAAGCTTGGCTACAACTGGATTTATGGGCCCTTTGAGCTGTTAGATCAGTTGGGTGCACAACGCGTTGTTGAGCGCATGCAAAGCGAAGGTCGCGAAGTGGCGCCTATCTTAGCCCTCGCTGCCCGCCAGCAAGGCTTTTACCAAGTCGCCAATGACCAGCTGATGAGTCTCACTCAATCGGGCGAGTATGCGGTGCTAGAACGCCCAGAAGGCGTGTTACGTTTTTCAGAACTCAAACAAACGCTTAGCCCTGTATTTAGTAATAACAAGGCCAGCTGGTACGAATACGACACGGCCGCCATTGTAGAATTCCACTCCAAAGCCAATGCCCTAGATGCCGATTCTATGGCGGTTATTAAACACGCCTTAGCACAAGCTCAACAGCGTAATCTACGCGGTGTGGTGCTACACAACGACACTCAGCATTTTTCCTGCGGCGTTAACTTGAGTGCCTTTCGTGGTTTCTTCGAGGCTGGCGATTATCAGGGTATGGACGACTTCCTGAATGATTTTCAGCAAACTATGCATGCCATGAACACCTGCCCTGTGCCGGTGATCGCTGCACCTGTGGGCATGTCGATTGGCGGTGGTTTTGAAACCGTGTTAGCCGCCGATCATGTTATTTGTCATGCTAATTCGGTTATGGGTTTAGTTGAAGCCAGTGTTGGCGTAGTGCCCGGCGGTGGCGGTTGTAAAGAATATCTCTACCGTTGGTATGAAGTGCTGGATGACATTAAGGCCGCCGCCTGGAAGGCATTTATGATTGTTGGTTACGGCTGGACCGCTAAGTCGCCCATTGAGGCTACCGAGCAAGCCATGCTCTATCCAGAAGATCAGTACATGATGAACCGCGACCGCATTTTGCAAGCAGCCCTAACCCAACTCAATAAAGTACAAAAAGCCAAGCCTCGTAAACCCTTACCCATGGCAGGAGAAGACACCTACCGTGAAATGATGGACTGGTTATTTGAGGCCGAAGACCAAGGCAAAATAACCTCTCACGATGTGGTTGTAGGCACCGAGCTGGCGCGCATTTTCACCGGTGGCAAAGTAAAAGCCAATACCATGATGAGCGAACAGGATTTATTTGATGCCGAACGCGAGGCTTTTTTGCGTTTGGCCCGTTCAGGTGATACTCAAGCAAGAATTATCAGCATGCTGGACCAAGGTAGCCCCATACGTAACTAAACGACCCCAAGGCTTTAGTGAGATACAAAAATACAAACAAGGTTACACAACCGGCAGCTTTATAGCAGCCGGTAACCTTGTGTTGCAATTCACTCAGTATATTTAGCCTCCCCCTGCCAACACACTAGCCATACACGGCCTGCAAGTGTAATCTGCACAATAATAGTTCTTAGCCACCGGAGCGTCCTTGCCATGTTGAATTGGCTTACTAACCTCAGTATCAGCAAAAAACTAATCACTGCTTTTTTATTTGTGGGCATCATCCCTTTTACAGTATTAGGAATTACTGCACTGGACAGTGCGACTCAAGCGCTGGAACAACAGTCTTTTAATCAGCTAGAAGCTGTGCGTGGTATTAAAAAAGCGCAAATCGAAGGCTACTTCCAGTCCACTCAGGATGACATGGACGTACTGCGAGAAACCTCTGGTACCATTAGACAAGAGGCGATGAACAAACTTGTTGCAGTACGAGACAACAAGAAAAATGCCATTCAATTGTATTTCGACACGGTGCGTGACCAGGTCATCACTACCGCAGAAAACCCAATGATTATTAATGGTATGCGTGACTTTAGCGCCATTTTTGGCGATTTCGCGGCAGAAAATGGTTTTACTGCGGCTAAGCTAAAGGCCGCTCGTCAACAATTAGCCACCTATTACAGCAACGATTTTTCCAACGAGTACAATAGTCAAAACGGCAATGCTCCCGACACCGAGTATATGCTTAAGTTTGATAATGACAGCGTTGCCCTACAACACGCCTACATCAGCAACAACCCGCATCCCCTAGGCAGTAAGGAGCAACTTGACCATCCCGGTGACGATTCCTATTACAGCAATATTCACCAGTCGTTCCACCCGTCGATGCGTACTTTCCTCCAAAAATTTGGCTACTACGATATTTTCTTAGTCGATATTGACAGTGGCGACATCGTTTATTCGGTATTTAAAGAACTCGACTACTCTACATCTTTGATCGACGGCCCCTATGCCGACACTAACTTTGGTCAAGTGTTCCGCGACGCCGCGCAGCTAGAACGCGGTGAAGTGGCGTTTGTCGATTTTGCCCAATACCGTCCATCCTACGAAGCCCCTGCAAGTTTCATTGCCTCACCTATTTTTGAAGGCGACAAGGCGACTGGTGTATTGATTTTCCAACTGCCGTTAGATCGCATCACTAACGTCATGAGTGAACGTGCAGGCTTAGGTGGGACGGGCGAAACCTACCTAGTAGGCCAAGACCACCTCATGCGTTCCGACTCCTACTTAGACCCAGTCAATCACACAGTGATCGCCTCGTTCCGTAACCCCGAATTAGGCAATGCTCGTACAGAGGCTGTAGACTTAGCCCTGGCTGGTGAGTCAGGCACTAAAGTCATTATCGACTACAACGGCAACCCCGTATTATCAGCCTATTCACCCTACAATGTACTGGGTTTAGAGTGGGCCTTACTATCTGAAATAAACGTGGCCGAAGCCTTTGTGCCCCATGTAGAGGGTGCCGAAAAGGATTACTACAACAACTACATCGAAAAATATGGCTATTACGACATATTCCTAATCAACCCCGATGGCTACATTTTTTATACCGCTGCCAAAGAAGCAGATTACCAAACTAATCTGATCGACGGTGCTTATGCCGACTCAAACTTAGGCAAGTTGTTCCGTCAAGTGAGCAGTACAGGCGAGTTTGGTTTTGTAGACTTTGAACCTTACGCTCCCAGCAACGGCGAGCCAGCCAGTTTTATCGCCCAACCCATTAAAGATGCTACCGGCAAGGTAGAGATGGTCGTTGCCCTACAAATCCCATTGGATGGCATCAATAATGTCATGGGTGAGCGCTCTGGTATGGGCGAAACAGGCGAATCTTATTTAGTGGGTCAAGACTATTTAATGCGTTCCAACTCATTCTTAGACCCTATCAACCATTCGGTTAACGCGTCATTTGCTAATCCACAATTAGGCAGTGTTGATTCGGACGCCGTAAAGGCTGTATTTGCCGGCCATACTGGCTCAAAAATCATTACTGACTACAACGGTAATCCGGTCCTTTCTTCCTATACCGCCGTTAACATCCACGGCACGCAATGGGCCCTAATGGCAGAGATTGACGAAGCCGAAGCCTTTGCTTCCATTGAAGGTTTAAAAGCCATCATGTTGGGCGTGGCTATCGCTGGCATCATCCTTATTTTGATCTTTGCCTACTTTATCTCCGGTTCAATCAGTCGCCCCATTCGTTCTTTGTCTGGCTTATTTGCCAAACTCGACGACTCGGGTGATTTCTCGCTGCGCAGTACTGACATCACGTCGAAAGATGAAATCGGCCAGATGGCCGAAGTTGTCAACCAACACCTTGAGTCGCTACAACAAGCTATTGATGCCGCTAACAAAGTGGTCACCGACGTGGCGCAAGGTCAATTTGAGAATCGCATTGAGCTCGACTTTAAAGGAGATTTAGCCAAGCTAAAGACTGGCGTCAATAATTCTGCCGACAGTGTTGAACAAACCATGCATGCCCTCAAGCAAGTGCTTAATGCCATTGCCACGGGCAACTTTGGCTACCGTTTAGATGGTGTAGAAGTAGAGAGCAACTTCCGCAGTACGTTGACTCATACCATGGAGACCATGGAACAAGCCATTGGCGAAATTAACCAAGTCATGAACGCCGCCGCTCTAGGTCACTTTGATTTACGGGTTAACACCCCACTCAAGGGCGACCTGGATCAATTAAAAATGGGCGTAAACAACTCCATTACTGCTATTGCCGAAGCCTTAACAGAAACCACCGCCATGGCAAAAAAAATGGCTTATGGTGATCTGACTCAGCGCATCACAGGTGATTACAACGGCCGTTTAGATGACCTAAAAACCGCCCTCAACAGTTCTGTGGAAAACATGGAGAAAACCGTATCCGCAGTGCTTAATGCCATCGACAGTGTGGCGTCTAACGCCTCGGCAATTAGCCGGGGTTCCGATGACTTGTCGCAACGCACCAGTGAACAAAGCGCCTCGTTAGAAGAGACCTCTTCTAGCATGGAAGAAATGGCGGCCACCATTGAGCACAACACCAACCGTGCGAATGAAGCTAGCGGCCTGGTAGAGGGCACACGGGTCGACTCAAGTAGCGGTGTTGAGGTAGTGAATAAAGCTGTACAAGCCATGAGCGACATTGAGAAGTCAAGTGGCAAGATTGTGTCGATCATCACCTTGATTGATGGCATTGCCTTCCAGACTAACCTATTGGCCCTTAATGCTTCTGTAGAAGCCGCAAGAGCCGGCGAACATGGTCGCGGATTTGCGGTAGTGGCAGGTGAAGTACGTACCCTGGCTCAACGTGCGGCTGACGCTGCCAAAGACATTAAAGGCCTCATTGAAGACAGCTCGAGCAAAGTACAAGAAGGTCGCAGCTTAGTTAACCAAACCGGTGAATCTTTGGCGTCAATCAGCGAGTCCATTACCAAAGTGAGTGATATTGTTACCGAAATTGCTACTGCAACTGGGCAACAGACTACCGTAGTTAATCAGATCAACTCCGCCGTAGGTCAGTTAGAAAACGTTAACCAACAAAACGTAGCCTTGGTGGAAGAGTCGTCTGCGTCCAGCTACTCCTTGAGCGATCAGACTAAAGCACTGAAACAACAATTTTCCTTCTTTAAGATAAACAACTCGGACATTAGTACGCCCACAGTCGCACCGCTAAAATCTACCGAAGAAGTATTTAGCGCGGAAGCCTTGGCTGAAATCACAACACCATCTTCTGCACCAACGCCACAGGCGGCTACGGGCTATAAAGACGACGACTGGCAGGAGTTTTAAGTTTAATTAAGGAAGATTAACTAAGCTCCTCTCAGACCTATTTAACGTCAAGCGCCAATCATGGTACTTGCGTTTGTAGAGGAGCACACCATGAAAAAATGTAACTATCACCTGCCGATCAGTGGTCTAGCCCTATCTGGCCTTTTGCTCGTTAGTCCTATAACCCAAGCCAATGAACCAGAAGCCGTGGCCATAGCTAAAGCGGTGGACACTATGGTGCGCTAGACCCGGGCCACCTACACCAAAACGGTAGTCACCAAACTCAAACAAGATGGCAAAGGCGCCAAGCAAAAGAGTAACAAACTCAAAGGTTTCGTACCCCTTCCGGCGCAGTTTGTGCGTAACGTGGCGATTCATTCTAAAGCCTCGAGCAAAGCCAACTTTACCGTGGCTTTGAGGAGTGCGTGGAGTTTAAACCTAGAGCAGGGTCTGCAAGATGAGTTTGAACGCCAAGGCTGGAACTACTTAATGCAGTAACAAGCGGGCCAAGCAGACAACTTGGCCAGCATCAACTGGCAACCCTACACTCAAATAAGCACCATCGGTGGCGTGCAAACCCTACGTTATTTTAGTGCCGATACGGTGGTAGGTGGGTGGGGCCTGCGTATTTTGCCACAATAACTGGGAAGGCCGCGACATGATTAGAGCCGTACGCACCGATGCGGGTTTAGAAGCTGGCAAACAGTTTGTATTACACGAACTCATGGGGGCCGTGTCGATTAGTGTACCCATGAACTAACATAACTAAAGTCGGCGCTGCAATTGCAAGGGAAAGGCTTGCCTAATGGCTTGTATATGCTCCAAATCAACCTTGGCCAAGGCCAAGCCTGGACCTTCGTCTAGCTCAACCAGCACTGTTCCCCATGGATCGATGATCATTGAATGCCCATAGGTTTGCCGGTGATCATGCTGACCACCATGGGATGCGGCCAACACATAGCACTGCGTTTCTATGGCGCGTGCGCGTAGCAGCGTGTGCCAGTGGGCTTGGCCTGTGGTTTTGGTGAACGCTGCACCATTAACTATAATCTGCGCACCGCGGTCGACTAACTGGGCGTGAATTTCTGCAAAGCGCAAATCATAACAGATGGTTAACCCCACCTTACCTACCGGTGTGTCTACCACAATCAGTTGATTACCCGCTTCAAAGGTATCAGACTCACGATAGCTGCCGTGGCTGTCTTCAATGTCAACATCAAACATATGTATTTTATCGTAACGAGCCACTTCTTGGCCTGCATCATCATAAACAAAACATGCGGAACGCACTTTTGTCAGGTCACTAATACCCTCTTGACAAGGAATGGTACCGCCGATGATCCACACCTTATGCTGCTGCGCTTGCTGCGCCAACCATAACCGCAAACCACGATTAGGCGCAGCGGCAGCGGCGCCATACGCCACCATTTGAGGGTCGCCAAACACGGCAAAGCTCTCGGGTAACATGATTAGCTTAGCACCTAATTTAGCGGCACTGGCTATTTGGATTGCTGCCTGCTGAAGGTTGTCATCAACCTTGAGTTTACTCACCAATTGCACCACGGCTACGGCTAAGCCTTGGCCTTGTAAGTTAAGCGCTTGGTTGTGATTAGTCGATGGAGATGGCATTTTCAATACGCTCCTTCACAGATTGGTTTTGGTAATCTTTATCAAATATTTTGACTAACTCAACTTGAGGTTGGTCTAACGAACCCGAGACTTGGTAACGGGCACTGGTAAAGGTAGCCAGCTCGTCGCCAATGAGTTTGTTAGCAACATAGATGACCCCACTTAGTTGCGGTAAACCGGCTAGCAAGGCGGCTAACGGCAACTTATCTGCCACCGGCAAGGTGACAACTAGATCGTTATCAACAAGGCGTTGATTAAAATCGATCCAGCCGTTCATGGTCAGGTTTAAGGATGATGATTTTAAGGTTAATGGGGTTACCGTTTGCGCCATGCCGTGATTAAAACGGTAATGGGCATTGATACCGTCAAAACTAAAACCGGGCTTAATGACATCAGAAAAATCCAGTTTAACTCGGTTCATAAGGAGGGTCATGTCCATCAAAGCGAGAATTTTAAGTCCCGCAGCACCGTCCAGTGAATCAGCAAAGCGGCCCTGTTTGAGGCGTAGTCCTATGTCGCCGGTTACTTCTTTAAGGGCGAAGGCTAAGGGTGAGCGGGGCCATTCGAGCTGCACTTCAATGGCAGCAGCAGTGGCAGACACACTAGGGCCATAACCCCAATCAACTAACATGCTGGCGATATCGCTGGTGGCTACACGGCCGGTGAACTGGGTTTGGTGGAGGCCGTCAACTTTACTCCAGATTAGATTACCTTGCAGGTGAGCATGTCGAATAAAGGCTTTTAAATCATGCACGTTGACCTGATCCGCTTGGCTCCGGGTTTTAAACTGCCATTGGCCAAAGGACTCGCCATTTTTAACCAGCTCATCAATGGTTACATCGGCGTCAGGCAAAGCGCTGGGGTCGATGTGCTCCAACAAATCGCTGATTTCATCGCTATCCGATTCTGGGAAATCAAAATTTGCGTAATCCACCTGTACTAACAAAGGATCTTGGGGCCCAAACGAATCAATTTGGCTCGCCAATTGCTGCGACGTAAGGCGCAAACGCCAAGGTGTAGCCGCTGCGTTGGTGGAGTCTGGCGAAAATTTAAAGTCCAAGGTGACATCATCTAGACCCACGTCATACCACTGCCCATGTTTCACGTGCACATTAACCTGTGGCAATAAACTGGTTATCGAACCGTCATTAGTCGCCACCAAGGGTTCTATGTGGGTTTGATAGGCTTGCCACCAAGCTGCTAGATCAAGCTCGTCCAACTGACCGGCGAGCGTCCATTCACCAACATTCACCCAGCGTGCTGGCTGCTGCAATGCCAGTGAGCCACCCACCCACCGTAAGCTAGCATCGTCCTGTCCATCTAGCGCTAAGGACAGGTGATGCTCATCAAGCGCCGCATACCAGCGTTGTTGCTGGCCATGCCAGTCGCCCAACAATTGAGCCTGTCGCAATTGATTGATAGGGCTAGGCAACGCCAGTTGCGCTTGACGCAGGTCAATTTGAGCCGATAACTGAGAGCAAGCAACAACGCGGGTGTCGCTACAGGTAGCCAAACGTGCCACAAAAGGCAGCTGTCCTGGAATTTGCCGTAGCCAGGGTTGCTGATACTTAGCACTCAAATAACCTGCTGGGGCACGGCCAGTAAACTCGATCACTAAATCTCGCTCAGCTAACCGCTGACTGTCGATCACAGACATGGGAATTTGGTCTAACCAAGGCTGTGCCAACGCGAGCTGATCTAAGCGCTTAAATTTAATGTGTTGGCCATCCATTAAACCACTGCCACTAATGGCGCCAAGTCCATCAGCAGCAGAGTCAACCTCAATGGCAAATTCAATGTGCCGTAAATCTGCTTGCAGAGGCGCCCAAGTCGCATTCAAATCGTCACCCGACACCACAAGGTCATAGCGAGGTGGCGCTTGGTGGCCATAGGCCACAGCCACATCACCTACCACTGTAACCAAACCTTGAGGCTCTGCATCATGCAACCAAGCAGGCAAGTCTAACTGCATTGGTAGTTGTTCGGCTAAGGACATCATCTGTGCCGCTTCGCCCACAACTTGCCCTTGAATGTCAACGTATTGACCGTCGCCGGCTTTAATCGGTACTTGCACCTGCCAACCTTCTACCGATTGAGAGAGCTGAGGGGTCTGTAGGTGCCCAGCCTGTGCTGTGACCCGCACTTCGTCGCTATTCACGGCCACTGTCACCGCTAAATCCTTTACCTCGGGCCAATCGTTGGCAAAACTTAACGAAGGGCTAGTGGCCTGCACCCGAATAGGTATGGTTTTGGTCACACCCGGTTGGCCATGATAAATGAGCGCCGCCCGTGTGACTTTTCCCTGAGGCGTTGCTTGGCCCAGCCACTCACCCAGGCGATGACCTAACACCCGATCGGGCAATAACTTGGGCAACCTTGCCAAGTCTAAATTTTGTAAACCCAAGGCCAGTTGAAGCATCGGCGTAGTCGCCGAGCCCTGGCGAGGAAATTCAGCCGCCATGGCCAAATTGGCTTGTCCTTGGGCTAACCCAATGGCCATATTTGAGGATTCGAAACGATTACTTAAGGCACCATAATGCCAACTAAATTCGCCCTTTAAATGCTCTATAGGCCACGATTTGGAGATTAAATTAATCACCTGTACCGACAACCCATTGTCATCAGCAATGGCCACTTTGCCGCCATGCCGGTTCAGCCAAATATGACCATCAGCTTGTTCAATTTTGGGCACACCTAACCACGGCTTAATACTGACGCCATGCATTTGCGCTTGAAATAAAAACGCTTTGGGGCGATTTAGATCCAAATGAAGCTGTGCCTTGGCTGCCTTACCAGAGGGTGCCAAGGCAAGAATAGGAGTGCTGATATTAGACGGTAAGCCGGTCACGGTTTGCAATACAGCAAGGGTTTTATCTAAGTTAAGTTGCGGCACTTCAATGGCCAATTGTCGGTGTTGGTTTTGTGCTAGAACAGTGTCAGTGGGTAGCTCTAAATTATTCACAGAGCCGGTCAGTTGTGTAGCGGCCAAACGCCAGTTACGCACCTGTACCAAATCTACAGAGCTCGCCTCTAACTGGCTAGTGGCGTTTAAGTGCCCCGCCAACTCAAACGTTAATGCATCACTTTCAAAGTCCAGCCGCATTTTCTCGGCGGATAACGTAAAATGTTTGCCAGCTTGGTAATTAAGCCAATAGTCGCCTTCAACATACACCCGCTTGAGCGGGGTTGTGACATTTTTTACCAGTGCCGAAGCCCAGGAGGCGACGTCCAGGCCGCCGCTGTGAAGGTATATCTGAGCCTGCTTTATGTCTTGCTGGGGTGAGATAGCCACCTTAATATGGCTTTCAAGGCCCGACAAATCTACCCCAGCGTTAGGCACATTATTGCCATACAACAACACTGAAATATGATTCAAGCCATCACTTGATTGCGTGGCAAGTTGGTCTAAAGCGAGCCGAGCATTTAACTTAGGAATACGTATCGCCGGCCCCTTAAGTGGCATTAAGGTTAAGCTAACCTTATGTAACCAAAGGTTAGGCACTTGCTGCACCAGCGCCAGTATTAATGCAGGCGCCGACTGGCGACCCTGCTTAGTGGTGGCTTGTGGCCCCCAAGCGCCGTTGGCCTGCTGTGCCACATTGAGCGCGAGGCCTGACGCTTGTACCTGCGACAACACCAAACGCCCATGCTGCAAGGATGTAGCCACATCGATACCCAGTGACAAGCGCGCTAAGCTGAGCTCTTGAGCTGCCGCAATGCCCGTTAATTGTAGCTGCAACTGGGTGCCTTGTAGTTGCACACTAAAGGCGTCTAATTGTAGTTTTTGACCTACGGCTTGGCTCACTTGGGACTGCACCCAGGTGTGATACAGAGGATGACTATTAATGCCTAGGCGCAACCATGTAAGACTCACGGCGAGCACTAGTAACGGGACACATAATCCCATTAGTAACCAGCGACTCGACCATAACATCATTACCTTAGCACCACATCGTATTGCTCATTGAAGTACAGAGATTCCACCTGCAAGCCGATATTTTTTCCAATAAATTCTTCCAACTCGGCTAAACGATGGGCCTCTTCATCCAGTAGTTGGTCGATGACCGCTTGCGAGGCCAGCACTAAATAAGTGTCGGTATCGTAAGCGCGGTGGGCACGTAAAATTTCACGAAATATTTCGTAACAAATGGTTTCCGCAGTTTTTGTAGTGCCCGTGCCTTCGCATGACGGACACGGCTGGCACAACAACTGCTCTAGGCTTTCGCGGGTACGTTTACGCGTCATCTCGATAAGGCCCAAATCAGACACACCAGACACCTTAGTTTTTACATGATCTTTAGCTAAGCCCGCAGCCAAAGTACGGCTCACTTGACGCTGATGCTCAGGGTCCTGCATATCAATAAAGTCTAAAATGATAATGCCACCCAAATTACGTAAGCGCAATTGCCGGCCAATCGCCGTGGCGGCCTCTAAGTTGGTTTTAAAAATCGTCTCTTCTAGGTTACGGTGACCGACGTAGGCACCCGTATTGACATCAACCGTGGTCATGGCTTCTGTTTGATCAATAATGAGGTAGCCGCCAGATTTTAACGACACCTTACGGCCCAACGCCTTTTGTATTTCATCTTCGACGTTATACAGGTCGAAAATTGGTCTGCCACCGGGGTAATGTTCCAGCTTAGCCGCCATATCGGGCACCAAATCACGTACAAAACCAGACACTTTTTGAAAGGTTTCGTTTGAATCTATACGTATCTTTTCCACCTGTAAGTGAGCAATGTCACGCAAGGTGCGTAGCGCTAACGGCAGGTCTTGATACACCATCTGTGGCGCTTTGGCAGTGGTGATTTGTTGACTTATTTGGCGCCACAGTCGGCGTAAAAAATCCACATCTTGCTGTAGCTCTTGAGTGTCAACACCTTCGGCGAGGGTGCGAATGATGATGCCTTCAGCGGTATATTTTTGCTGCGCCAAATCGCCCTCTGGTGCCTTTTTAAGGTAGTCTTCTAAGCAGGTTTTAAGCCTTACTCGCTCGGCTTCAGCGTCGATGCGCTGCGACACCCCTACGTGGCCGGTACCTGGCATATACACCAAATAACGTGAGGGGATAGAAATTTGTGTGGTTAGTCTGGCACCTTTGGTGCCTATCGGGTCTTTGAGCACCTGCACTAACAAACTTTGGCCCTCGCGGACCAATTGCGCAATAGGTGTTTCGCTGGCCTCTGCGCGATCGTCGTGAGAGGCTAAATCGGCAACATGAATAAAGCCGGCCCGCTCCAAACCAATCTCTACAAAAGCCGCCTGCATACCCGGCAAAACACGAACAATTTTACCTAAATAAATGTTACCCACAATGCCAAGATGATCGTTACGTTCAACATGAACCTCTTGCAGCATGCCATTTTCAATCACCGCAACACGGGTTTCCATGGGGCTAAAGTTGATGAGAATTTCTTCGTTCATTAGGCCACCTTAAAGGCGCGGCGAAGACCGCGCAATACAACAAATAACCACAACCATAATAGCCCACTGGTTAACGCAGGCAATAAAAACCACAAGCCACTGCTGGCGTCGCTACCGATGCCTTGCGCCCAATAGCTCACTGTTTGATGGAGCGCCACTAACAGAGTCACCATAAAGGCCTGCTGCCACACGCGATACATTCGCAAACGGCGATACATGAGGATGGCAAAAAAGGTCACACAAACCATGGCCAAGGCGTTAATACCGAGGTAATTGCCTTGCAATAGATCCAACAACAAACCCAAGATAAAAGCCCAGCCCAATCCAAAACGATGCGGCAAAGCAATGACCCAATATAAGAACACCACCAGCACCCACTCTGGCCAGCCCCATTGTACCGACTCAGGTAAGGGCAGCGCACTGAGCATAAAAGCTAACAATAAAGTGACAAACGGCACCCATAGGTTGTGTGTTCTAGCTAACACCATTATTCACCTCTATTGACTGCAGCCGTTTGTTGATGGGCTGTTTCAATTAACAGCAAGTGTCTTGAGCGGCTCAATTGTGCCGTAGGCTTAGCCAAAATTTTAGCAAAGTCCTGGCCAGCTAAATGTTGCACCTCAATTACCTCGGCTACAGGATAACCTTTGGGGAAGCGTAAGCCCAATCCAGAACTGACCAGAATGTCGCCCACTTCTATGTCTGCCGTATCGGCCAGGTCTTCTAATTCTAAGTAATCGTAATGGCCACGGCCGTAGGCCACGCTGCGTAAACCGTTGCGATTAACTTGAACGGGAATGGCATGGTCGGCATCGGTAATTAACAATACGCGGCTGGTAAACGCAGAGGTTGACGTAACTTGCCCCATAACCCCAGTTGCGTCCAATACCGGTTGACCAACAAAGACATTGCTGTCAAACCCATTATTGATAATGATTTGATGTACAAATGGGTCTGAGTTAGTGCCAATTAATTCACTCACCATCACCTTTTCATCCAGCCGCTCACCGCTATTAAGCAGATCTCGTAGGCGAAAATTCTCTACTGTAAGTGATGCCAGTTTTTGCACCCGACGTTCGGCCAACAAGGCTTGGGCTCGTAATTGTTTGTTTTCGGCGATTAACTCGTCTCTTGCTTGCAAGCGCTCGTCGAGCCAAGTCCACGACCTTTGTGGTACATCCACTAACCATTGCACGGGGGTCACTGCAAGGGACATCCAGGCACGAATTTGTTGCATCTGCTGAAACTGGTAGTCGGCAACAATTAAGGATAAACAGATCACTCCATAAGTGATGAACTTCTTTACCGTGGAGCGGCCCTTAAACAAAGGATCGATAACAATTCCTCAAGCAAAAACGGCGAGGTGGCTTACGCCACCTCGCCGTTTGTTTATTCTAGTCGTGTTGGTTATTCTCTAGCCAACAAGTCGAAGGCACTTTCATCAAGCATTTGTAATGCTCTACCGCCACCACGAGCCACACAAGTAAGCGGGTCTTCGGCAACGATAACCGGCAGCCCGGTCTCTTCGCTAATGAGTCGATCCAAGTCGCGCAACAAAGCACCACCACCGGTTAACACAATGCCACTTTCAGCAATATCAGAGGCCAGCTCTGGTGGTGAGTGCTCTAACGCACTCTTAACCGACTGTACAATAGTAGACAATGGTTCTTGTAAGGCTTCCATAATTTCGTTGCAGTTTAAGGTAAAGCTGCGAGGAATACCTTCGGCCAAATTACGGCCACGAACATCAATTTCTAACACATCTGTACTTGGGTAAGCGGTACCAATCTCTTGTTTAATGCGCTCAGCCGTGGCTTCACCAATAAGAGAGCCATAGTTGCGGCGGACATAGGCGATGATTGCTTCATCAAACCGGTCACCGCCTACACGTACAGACTCAGCATAAACTACGCCGTTGAGAGAAATAATGGCAATTTCGGTAGTACCACCACCAATGTCGACCACCATAGAACCGCTAGCTTGCTCAACCGGCAAACCTGCACCAATGGCTGCGGCCATGGGTTCTTCAATTAAATACACTTCGCGTGCGCCGGCGCCCATGGCCGACTCTTTAATGGCTCGGCGTTCCACCTGGGTGGATTTACACGGCACGCACACTAAAACTCTAGGGCTAGGTGTCATCCAGCTGTTCTCATGCACTTTATGAATAAAATGCTGAAGCATTTTTTCAGTCACATGGAAGTCGGCAATAACACCGTCTTTCAAAGGTCGGATAGCAGTAATATTGCCTGGCGTTCGGCCCAACATGCGTTTGGCGTCTGCGCCGACAGCAGCAACACTTTTTTGGTTGCCGTGGGTACGTATAGCTACTACCGAAGGTTCGTTAAGCACGACATCTTTGTCGCGCACGTAAATAAGGGTGTTGGCGGTACCTAAGTCGATGGACAGGTCACTTGAAAATAGGCCGCGGATTTTTTTAAACATGCTTAATAAATGGCTCTAATCGGAGATTAACAGCAACTCTTGTAAGCCACTGAGACTAAGTTATAAATATTAACAATCAGGCGGCATTTGAGCAAGGTTAATCCGTTTTCCAATGGCGTAATTTATGCTAAATTAGAGCCCTTTTTCGCAGGTTATACATAACTGACGAAATAGCGTCTACACTGCAACCAAAATTCAACTAATTTGAGCCCCATTGAAGCAAAAAGTTCAACTCGCGCTCAAGTTAATAACTATAGACTAAATCGAGACCATCATGGCCCTAGAAAACGCCGATATCGAGAACATAGCTGTGCTTGCGCGCCTGCAAGTGCCTGCTACCGAAACTAGCGACTACGCCAACAGTATTTCCAGCATCCTGGCACTTGTGGACCAAATGCAGCAAGTCGACACCGAGGGTGTAGAGCCGCTATCCAACCCACACGACGCAACCCAGCGTTTACGCCCCGACGAAGTGACCTGCGACAACCAACGTGACGCCTTTATGGCTATTGCCCCAGCCACCGAAGAAGGCCTATACCTTGTGCCTAAAGTGATTGATTAATATGACTAACAAGACCTTAATTCAAATTTCCGATGAACTCAGTGCGGGCCAATATTCTAGCCGTGAAATCACCCAAGACATTATTGCCGATATCAGGGCCCGTGATGCTCAGTTTAATAGTTTCATCACGGTTTCTGAAGAACTGGCCCTTGAACAAGCCGACGCCGCCGATGCGCGCCGCGCCGCGGGCCATGCCGAGTTATTGACCGGCGTACCTTTTGCCCACAAAGACCTGTTCTGCACCCAAGGCTTACGTACTACGTGTGCCTCCAAGATGCTAGAGGACTTTATTCCGCCGTACGAATCCACCGTAGGCCAACGTTTACTCGCCACCGGCGCTGTATGTGTGGGCAAAACCAACATGGATGAGTTTGCCATGGGATCGTCCAACGAAAACAGTTACTTTGGCGCGGTGAAAAACCCGTGGGACCTTAACGCCGTACCCGGCGGTTCGTCTGGTGGTTCTGCTGCGGCCGTCGCAGCCGGCTTAGTACCGGCAGCAACGGGCACCGATACCGGTGGCTCCATCCGCCAACCCGCCTCATTTTGTAATTTAACCGGTATTAAACCCACTTATGGCCGTGTTTCGCGGTTTGGCATTGTGGCTTATGCCTCTAGCCTCGATCAAGCAGGCCCAATGTGCACCACCGCCGCAGATGCTGCGGTGATGCTTAACGCCATGGCAGGCTTCGACGCCCAAGACTCCACCAGCGTGCAACAAGACGCAGCCGATTTTACCGCCGAGCTAAACCAGCCCCTTGCAGGCCTTAAAGTGGGTTTGCCAAAAGAGTTCTTTGGCTCAGGTTTAGACCCACAAGTGGCCGATTGCATTATGGCCGCAGTGAAACAAATTGAAGCCCTAGGCGCACAAATTGTAGACATTAGCCTACCCAACTTAGAGCTATCCATTCCGGCTTATTACGTCATCGCACCGTCTGAGGCATCATCAAATCTCAGCCGCTTTGACGGCGTACGTTATGGCTACCGATGTGACCAGCCCGAAGATTTAATGGACTTATATTGCCGTACCCGCGCCGAAGGTTTTGGCAAGGAAGTAAAACGTCGTATTATGGTGGGCACCTACGCTTTGTCCGAAGGGTATTACGATGCCTACTATGTAAAAGCCCAACGTGTACGCCGCCTGATTAAAGACGACTTTGCCCGTGCATTGGCGCAAGTGGATGTCATTATGGGGCCCGTAGCGCCCACCCCAGCCTTCGACTTAGGCAGCAATACCAAAGACCCCGTGGCCATGTACCTAGAAGACATTTACACCTTGTCTGCCAACATGGCCGGCATCCCGGCCATGTCGACGCCGGCAGGTTTTGTTAATGGCCGACCCGTAGGCCTGCACATTATGGGCAACTATTTTGCCGAAGCAAAATTATTGAACATTGCCCACCAGTATCAACAAGTCACCGATTGGCACCTACAAACGCCAACATCTAACACAGCAAAGGGGGCTTAATCATGGCTTGGGAAATTGTTATTGGTCTAGAAATTCACGTTCAACTGGCCACCAAATCCAAATTATTTTCTGGTGCTAAAGTCGCCTTTGGTGCAGAACCTAACACCCAAACCACCTTAGTGGATTTAGGCATGCCGGGTGCATTACCAGTTTTTAACGAACAAGCCTTGCGTATGGCCGTCACCTTTGGCACCGCCATTGATGCAGACATAGGCAAACACTCCGTATTTGCCCGTAAAAACTACTTCTACCCAGACTCACCCAAAGGCTACCAAACCAGCCAAATGGACCACCCTATTGTAGGCATTGGCCACTTAGACATTCAGCTAGAAGACGGCAGCACTAAGCGCATTGGCGTAACCCGCGCGCACTTAGAAGAAGATGCGGGCAAGTCGTTACATGATGACTTTGATGGTATGACCGGTATTGACCTTAACCGCTCCAGCACCCCGTTGTTAGAAATCGTGTCTGAACCAGACATGCGCAGCGCCAAAGAAGCCGTGGCCTACATGCGTAAAATGCATGCCATTGTCACCACCATTGGTATTTCTGATGGCAACATGGCCGAAGGGTCTATGCGCTGTGATGCCAACGTCTCTGTTCGACCTAAAGGTCAAGAGAAGCTGGGCACCCGCGCCGAGCTAAAGAACATTAACTCCTTCCGCTTTATTGAGCGCGCGATTAATGTAGAAGTAGAGCGCCAAATCGACATTTTGGAAGATGGCGGCACCATTGCCCAAGAAACCCGCCTATACGACGCAGATAAGAACGAAACACGCCCAATGCGTAGCAAGGAGGAAGCCAACGACTACCGTTACTTCCCATGCCCAGATTTATTACCTATCAACATCGACGAGGCTTATATCGATGCTATTCGTAATGCGTTGCCCGAGTTACCAGACCAACGCAGCGCCCGTTTTGTGAGCCAACTCAGCCTTAGCGAATATGATGCTGGCGTCTTGTCTGCAAGTCGTGCCCTAGCCGATTATTTTGAAGCCGTGGTGGCCGTATGTAATGACGCTAAACTGGGCGCCAACTGGGTCACCGGCGAATTAGCCAAGTTTCTTAATCAAAATAATATGGAGATTAATGCCGCGCCAGTATCTGCTGAGCAACTAGGCCAACTGATTAGTCGCATTAAAGATGACACCATCAATACCAAAGGTGCCAAAACTGTATTTGAAGCACTATGGGATCAAACCGGCACAGTGGATGGCATTATTGCTGACAAAGGTTTAAAGCAAGTTAGCGACATGGGCGCTATCGAAGCCATGGTGGACGATGTGATTGCGGCTAGCCCTAAGCAAGTGCAACAGTACCTTGACGCCGAAGTAGAAAAGCGTGGCAAGATGCTAGGGTTCTTTATGGGCCAAGTAATGAAAGCATCTAAAGGTGCGGCTAACCCAGGCCAAGTGAATGGTTTACTTAAAAATAAGCTCGACGCCCTTTGTTGAACACCACTGAGATTGCGGCCTGCGCCGCAATGACATAACTTAGAACGGCGCTATCCTGACCACCAAAACGTCATCCTGACGAAGGTCAGGATCTCTACTCTCCTGCAGCGATCAAACTGGCATTACCACCCGCGGCCGTGGTATCAATACACAAATGCCGCTCCATGGTATAACGCTGTGGGTCACTGGCTTCGCTAATCAACGGCAACAGCGCACCCGTTTTATGCGCCAAAGCGCTCCGCAACTGCTGCTGGTAAGCTAACACCGAGTTAGCAGCAACCCCGTGATAACCGGTCAATTCGGTGACTGCAGTGGCCGCCATTTGGCCATTCAGTACCACCAAGGGTAAATCGCTTTTAGGTAATACCACATCACTCACCACCAGCACTACCGCATTACCCTGTGCTAACGCCGTTTGTGCTTGCATTAAGGCCGCCTTACGGTCTGGCCCTAAACAAAGCACCACGCCGCGAGCCACAGTAGACAACTGGTTCAGCTCTCCCGTTGGCCCGGGCAACAATACGGCGTCACGGCAAAGGTCCTGCATCTGGCTGGCTTGTGGGCCAAACACCTGACACAACCGAGACAACCGATCACTTGATTGTTGCCACTGGCTTAACGTTACACCGGCAATACTGTTAATCGCCTGCTGCACGTGTTCCAAGCTCACAAGATCGCCACTAGGGGCATGAGCGACAACAGAACGAGGGCGGCGCAAACGTTGCACATATTGTGGGCCACCGGCCTTAGGGCCCGTACCCGATAAGCCTTCACCACCAAACGGCTGACTGCCCACCACCGCACCAATTTGGTTACGATTAACATAGGTATTACCTGCATGAACACCTTTGACCAACTGCTCAACCCGAGCATCCACACGAGTATGCACACCAAAGGTTAAACCGTACCCTTGAGCATTGATGGTATCAATGAGTTTAGGTAAGGCTTGCGCCGAAAAAGTAGCCACATGTAGTACTGGGCCAAAAATCTCTTCTGCAAGATCCTCTATGCCATTTAACTGAATCACCGTAGGCCCAACAAACAAACCATGATCAGGAATAGGCATACGTTTCAGCACCTTGCCCTGATCAGCGCAGGCCTCAATATGAGCTTCTATTTTGGCCTTAGAAGCCGCGTCAATCACGGGGCCTACATCGGTATCTAAATGCCAAGGGTTGCCGAGTTTCAACTCATCCATGGCACCATAAAGCATGCGTAATACTTTGTCGGCAATGTCTTCTTGCAAATACAGCATACGTAACGCTGAACACCGTTGCCCCGCACTCTGAAAGGCCGACGCCAACACGTCGCGCACCACTTGCTCGGGCAACGCCGTTGAATCGACGATCATGGCGTTAAGGCCTCCGGTTTCGGCAATCATCACCGCATCGGGAGCCAATTTTTCGGCCATCACGCGGTTAATCTGTTGCGCCGTTGCCGTTGAACCTGTGAAACACACCCCACTAATGCGTGGGTCACTGGTAATCGGTACACCCACCTCCTTCGCACCACCCGGAAGGTATTGAATGGCAGCCACAGGAAACCCCGCTTCATGCATTAACTGCACAGCCCGAAAAGCCACCAAATTAGTTTGACCTGCGGGTTTTGCCAACACCGCATTACCCGCCGCTAAAGCAGCAAACACTTGGCCACTAAAAATGGCTAGGGGAAAATTCCACGGCGAGATACAGCTCACAACACCGCGGCCTTTAGCTTGCGGCATCGACGCCATTTCTTGCGCATAAAAGTTAGCAAAATCAACCGCTTCGCGCAATTCCCCAACGGCGTCCAGCCAAGTTTTACCGGCTTCGCGGGCCAAAATAGCAAATAGTTCAGTGGCATGTTGTTCATATAAGTCGGCTACTTTTTCGAAACAGGCCACTCGTTGCGCCATAGGCATTGCCAACCACTGAGTTTGGCCTTGGGGGCCGGCACTAATGGCCGATTCAATTTGCGCAGCAGATGCCATACTCACCTGCCCCACTTGCTCATCATCAAGGGCTGGGTTAGCCACCCATTGAGATCCAAGCGGTAGACCAGCGGGATTAGCAATAATAGGTATGGCCTGCCAACATTCTTGGGCCAAATGAGTACGCGCATGCTCCATGGCTTTGATTGTAGGGGCATCAGTGATGTCCCACCCCATCGCGTTTTTCCGATAACGCTCACCTGCGCTAGCAAACAAATCTTTAGGTTGAACAATGGCATGACTGCCACAACTGAGACCTTGCTCTAAACGGGATAACACTAGATTCACCGGATCTTGTGCAATGGTTTCTGGGGTGATCTCTGGGTTCACCAACTGGTGTACAAATGAGGAGTTAGCGCCGTTTTCTAGTAAGCGACGCACCAGATAGGCCAACAAGTCTTGATGTGCGCCTACCGGTGCGTATATCCGGCAGCGCACATTGCCTTGTGCCATAACACTGGCATGTAAAGATTCACCCATGCCGTGCAAACGTTGAAATTCGTAAGCATAGCTGCTGCTTTGGCCATCCGCATCGTTAGCCGCCAATTGCAAAATAGCTGCCACAGAATGGGCATTGTGGGTGGCGAATTGGGCATAAATACGGTCATTCATCGCTAGTAATTGTTTGGCGCAGGCCAAGTAAGACAAGTCGGTATTGGCCTTACGAGTAAACACAGGGAAACCCGTTAAACCCATAACCTGAGCGCGTTTTATTTCGGCATCCCAATACGCACCTTTTACCAAACGCACCATAATCTGGCGATCTAACCCTTTAGCCAAAGCGTACAACCAGTCTAAGACCCAAGGTGCACGTTTGCTAAAGGCCTGCACCACCACACCAAACCCTTGCCATCCTTCTAGTTCCGAAGAAGCCAATACCGCAGCAATAACATCCAAAGAAATATCCAACCGGTCGGCTTCTTCGGCATCGATGTTAAAGCCCATATTGGCGGCTTTAGCCTGTAAAGCTAAGGCCAATACTTGAGGTACCAGCTCTTGAAGTACGCGTTCGCGCTGGCCCCATTCATAACGTGGGTGTAGGGCAGACAACTTAACCGAAATCCCCGGGTTATTGCGGATATCGACATCTGTACAGTGAGGTGCTAAGTCGGCAATGGCTTGGCTATAAGAATCGAAGTAGCGGGTGGCATCTTCTGCGGTACGTGCAGCCTCACCCAACATGTCATAGGAATGCGTGTAACCTTGGCCGGAGAGCTTTTTGGCCCGGCGAGTGGCCTCGTGCATGGTACGTCCCAATACAAACTGAGAGCCTAATTCTTTCATCGCTTGAGCTACAGCTGTACGCACTACCGGCTCACCTACACGCTTGACCAGGCCGCGCATAGTAGACCCTACTTTGTCGGCGTCTACTGGCGCCAATAACTTACCGGTGACCAACAGCGCCCAAGTGGAGGAATTGATGAGCGACGAATTTGAATGACCCAAGTGGCTAGACCAGTCGCCAGCTTGTACTTTGTCTTCGATGAGGGCGTCTATGGTGGCTTTGTCTGGCACTCGCAATAGTGCTTCGGCCATACACATAAGGGCTACACCCTCTTTGGTACTAAGACCATATTCACCTAAAAACTTTTCCATCATGGTGGGACTAGAGTGGCTACGTACATGACGCACCAAATCTGCCGCTTGAGCCGACATCTGCTGGCGCTGAGTTTGAGGCAAGTCTACGCGAGACAACAGGGCCTCTACACAATCTTGTTCATTAGCAAGGTAAGCTGCGCGCATAACGGTACGAATAGTATCTAGTTGCTGGTTCATGTGTGCCCCACTCGTTAGTCGATAAATATGCGGACATTTTAGCTCTTAAATTAAAGTTAAATTCACCTAATTAACCAACAATAAATAAACCATTGACCAAATAATTAAAATATTATTATATTTATACCTAATTTAATTGACATTTAGGGTATATTAACTAAATCATAGATCACCCACCGAAGCACACCGCCATGGAACAACTAGACCGCCACGACAAAGCGATTATTGCCGCCATGCAAAAAGATGGCCGTATGACCATTACCGCCCTCGCCCAACACGTTGGTTTATCTAACACGCCTTGCCAAATGCGCCTAAAGCGGCTGCAAAATCAGGGTTACATTACCGGCTATGTGGCGCTGGTTAACAAAACTAAGCTGGGCCTAGATCACGTGGCCTTTGTGCAAGCCACGCTAGCCTCCACCAGCAGTAGGTCGTTAGAAGCCTTTAACGAAGCCGTAAACAAAATTGCAGAAATAGAGCAGTGCCACATGATCGCGGCCAACTTTGATTATTTACTCAAGGTAAGAACTAAAGACATGGCCTCATATCGAGCCATATTGGGCGAGAAGATTTCCACCCTGCCCCACGTGGTACAAACCAGTACCTTTGTGGTGATGGAAAGTGTTAAAGATGTTTAGCCTTCCCAGCGCCTAGCCAACCCAACCCCTCAAGCGTTGTGGTTTTAGGTCGATACTCACACCCCACAGAACCAGAGTAGCCAGAGCCGTCTATCACATCAAACACCGGGCCATAATCCAACACCCCCGTATTAGGTTCGTGGCGCTCCGGCACGCCCGCTATTTGAACATGTAAAATATAGGGCAACAGCTGTAGAAACTGTACCAACGCATTACCTTCAAACTTTTGACAGTGAAAAAAATCAAACTGGATACCCACATTATTGGCACCAATGGCGGTACACAACCGCAAGGCCTGCGCCTGGCTAGATAGCATGTAGTTAGGCATGTCTATGGGGTTGATGGCCTCCATTGTAAGACGCACTCCCGCGCCTTTAGCCTCGCCCGCAGCCCAGCGTAAATTGCTTACATACTCGGCTTCGGCCGCCTCAAGGCTCACGCCCGCAGGCACCAAACCGGCCATCACATGCACCAACGGATTGCCCATGGCTGCAGCGTATTGCAACGCCTGCCTCACCGAATCCTCAAATTCTGAGCGACGCCTGGCATCACACGCCATGCCCCGATCACCCTCATGCCAGTGGCCAGCGGAAGTATTGATTAACACCTGAGGCATACCACTGAGCCTAATCGCGCTGGACACCTCTTCGATGCTGAAATCATAGGGGAACAAACATTCTACGCCTGCAAAGCCCGCATCAGCAGCCGCTTGATAGCGCTGCAAAAACGGCAATTCGTTAAATAACATAGAAATGTTGGCACACAGGTTAAGCATATGGATAATGGCAATTATAGGGTTAACTTCAGTTCACATATTTAGAGCAGCTTATCATGAACACATTAGCACCAGTAGGTTTCATTGGTACAGGCTTAATGGGCCAAGCCATGGCAGCCCAGTTGATTAACGCTGGTTTTAACCTGTGTACTCATAGCCGCACAGCCCACAAAGCCGAGCCTTTAATTGCCCTAGGCGCAAGCTATGCCCACAGCCCAGCCGAACTAGCACACAAGATACAAGGCGGCATGGTTGTTGTGTGCGTAACCGACTCCCCCGCCCTAGAACAAGTGGTCAATGGACCCCAAGGTTTATTAAACCGCTTGGCCAAGGGTAGCTTAATCATCGACATGGGCACCAGCCATTACGACCTCACCTTAAGCCTAGCGCAACAAGCGCAACACCAACACATTCACTATGTCGATGCACCTGTTTCCGGCGGCCAAGTGGGTGCACAGCAAGGCAGCTTATCGATTATGGCGGGCGGCGATTTTAGCCAGATACAACGGGCTCAGGGGCTGTTTGATGCCATGGGCCACAAGACCACCCATGTGGGCAACGTGGGGTGCGGCCAATTAGCCAAGGCGGCCAATCAAATGATTGTCGGTGCCACACTCAACATAGTTGCCGAGGCGCTTTTTTTAGCCCAACAAAATGGCGCCGACCCCGCCAAAGTAAGAGACGCGCTGAGCGGCGGTTTTGCCGACAGCAAAATTTTACAAGTTCACGGCCAGCGCATGGTCGAGCAAAGTTACACACCAGGTGCCAGAGCCACCACCCAGCTTAAAGACTTACAACAAGCGCAAGATTTAGCTCAGCAAAGCAACCTCAAGCTACCCCTTAATGAAACCAGCCTCAACCAATGGCAAGGTATGGTCGATGCTGGGCTGGGCAACTTAGATCAGGCTGGCATTTTGGCATGGGTAGAACGCAATAATTAAGCCTTCTATACGCAATAACCTTAGTCTTCGGGTAGCGCTTCAAATTCTTGTTTTTTTGACGCCATCCACTGGTTCATTTTTTTCTGGGCTTTGCATAAACTCACCCATCTTTTGCATGGCCGCTAGATGATCTGGGGCTTGCGCCTAGTGCATTTCCATACCGTGTTGCTGACTCAAGCCCGCCATTTCTTCAAAGGTGCTTGCCCGAAACTCCAGATTACAAGCCCCACCCAATTGATTACAAGTCATTGTTTTCATCTACTTAAACCTCTTTTGATTAGTATATTCATTTAACGCACTGCGGTTGGCCATTAAAACCTCCATGATAGGCGTTTGTTATAAAGCAAATGGGCGACATTGAAGAAAGTCCATTTCGACGTCTCCACCTTGTTCATCAACCTTGCTTTCAGGTGCTTGAAGAAGTTTAACTTCTGGGTTGATCTGGAATACAGAGTTACCAGATTTTATCGACTCTATCTCTATCTCTTTTTCTGCCTGAGCCCTGAGCTATCATTAAGATTTCATTTCGTCGAATTTCGGCGCGAGCTGAGGCAAGTCGCTTTTCTTGCCAAGGTACTAATAATTCCCCAACACCTTTTTCAGCTAGCGTTTCCCATAATTTGAAAAGTAATTTTTCTCCGGGATAATCCATATTTCTCCTTGATGCTTAACAGCCCATTTATGACGCCTAAGACCTCACAATAATTATTAGAGAGCGGCATTTCTAATAAACATCTGTCGTCTTGCCACTCTCAACATGCCGAAAAGTATAGGAGTTAATTTCTGAATTTCCAGCAGACGAAAAAAGAGCGCCGAGCGCTCCTTAATTTTAACAACAAGCTTTGCTTTACAGGGGGCTAAGAACCCAGTAAAAAGTTCTCCATCAGCTCTTTGCCGCCTTCGGTGGCAAAGGATTCTGGGTGAAACTGAATGCCCTGAATAGGGTATTGTTTATGTTTAACACCCATAATTTCATAGCTGTCTGCTCCAAACTCTCCCACTACTGCGGTGAGCTCTAGGCAGTCTGGGATGGACTCTGCTTGTGCCATCAAAGAGTGGTATCGCATCACTTCTAATTGGTCGGGGATGTCTTTAAATACGCCACTGCCATCGTGGCTGATGGGGCTGACTTTGCCGTGCATTGGCAAGTGCGCTTTAACCACCTTGCCACCAAAACAATGCACTATGCCCTGCATACCTAGGCACACGCCTAGCAAGGGGATCTTTGGGCCCAATTCAGTAATGACTTGAGCACACACTCCAAAATAGCTTTGGTCGTCGGGCGAACCTGGCCCTGGTGAGATGATAATACGGTCGGTCTGCGCGGCTTTGATATCGGCTACTGTGACTTGGTCGTTGCGGGCGACAATCACCTCAAAATCACCTATCTGGCTCTTGAGCTTAGCCGTGGATAACACTTCGCCAATATATTGATAGAGGTTATAGGTAAATGAGTCATAGTTGTCGACTAGGTAAACCGTAAACTTACTCATGCTTTGACCTCCATAAATTGCTCTAACACTTTGAGTGTACCGGCAAATTTACGTTGAATTTCTTGATACTCGTCTTCTGAGTTAGAGTCGTAAACGTTACCACCACAGGTTTGTACGTAGGCTTTTGATCCGTTGGCAAACACTGTGCGAATGGGAATGGCAAAAGTGCAATCGCCATTAAAACCAAAGTGGCCTACCGCGCCACCATAGGGCCCGCGACCGTCTAACTCTAGGTCATCAATGATTTTCATGGCTTCTATTTTTGGCGCACCGGTTAAGGTGCCAGCCGGGAAGTTGCTCGCTAAAGCGGAAAACATGTCTTCATTTTCGGCCATGATGCCCACAATTTCACTGGAAATATGTTGTACATGGCTAAACCGCTTAATGTCCATCAAACTGCGCACTTTGACGGTGCCAAAGCGTGCTACACGGCCAATGTCGTTGCGGTGCAGGTCCACAATCATATTGTGCTCGGCAATTTCTTTCGGATCATTTAGAAGCGTACGCGCTAGGGCCGTGTCTTCTTCTGAGGTGGCGCCGCGCTTGGTGGTGCCCGCTAAGGGGTAGGTTTCCATCTCGCCTTGGCGTAAACGGAACAGTAGCTCTGGACTTGCGCCGATAACCTTTTGCTCGCCAAACTTAATGTAATACATTTGTGGAGACGGGTTAATCACGCGTAATTGTTCATATAAGTTAATACTTTCGCCAACCATGTCAAAACGGTACTTAAAGCCCACCTCACATTGGAAGATTTTACCTTCTACGATGTCGCCCTTCACCTTTTTAACGGCCGCCGCGTGTTGTTCGCGATTCATGTCTTCGCCTTGCGGCACCACGCTTAAGCCGCCAATACTAGGCACAGGCTGGCTGATAATAGCTTCAACCAAGTCCATACGGTTTTCTTCGTAATGGAAATAAATCAACTCACCGGTCATTTTGTCGTAAATGAGGCCGTCTTTGTACAAGCCAAACTTAAACGCATCAAATGCATCGCTGGCTGTTAGGCTTAAGCTGGGCTCAAAGTAGTTCATGGCGTCGTAGCCAATATAACCCGTTAAGCCACCGGCATAACGGCGGCTAATAATGTTTTGCGGCACAATTTCACGCAACAAATAATAGGGATTTTCGCTCTCGTAAGACTGGCAATTACCCTGTCTGTCGGTAATGTGCAGTTGATTGCCGTTAGCCCAAAAGGTTTGCTCAGGGTCGAAACCAATCAGCGAATAACGCGAAATATGGCTGTCTTCACCTAGCGACTCGAGCATGTAACAGGTGTCAAATTTTTGCTCAATTTTTTTGAACAACTCAAAAAAATCGCAGCTAGACGTCACCGTCACATAGCTTGGTTTACGAGCCATTTTAATTTTATTAGGGCGAGCTTGAGTCACGATGATGTAGTCTCTAATGGAGTCGGGGATGAATGACGGGCAAATTTACCAGCTTGTAGAGCTCGAGAGCCACGGGTTACGGTGGCAATGCCAACACCCAGCTGTTGAGCGACTTGCCGTTGCGACAAGCCTTGCGAGAGCAACTCGAATATTTGTAAACGGTTGATCAGTTCCTGCTGTTCGTTAGGCGTTAACAAGCCTTCGAGGGCTGCAGTCATAGACTGAGCGTCGGTTTGCAGAAGTAAGTAGTCGGAGACGGGGGCAATGGCTTTATTGTAAGGCATAGCTAAAAACAGAATGTATCAATGTACTAGTACACTATCACATAATTAGAGGCAATCCAATACCCAGTCTGGTTTGTATTCCGATACATCGTAACCATGGTTATAACCACCTCGAACCCCTACACAAGGCATTCCACAGGCCTTTGCTGCGTTTATATCGTTACTCGAATCACCCACCATCAAGCAGTCTTCAACGGCTAACCCTAGTGATTGGGCGGCGTTGATAAGAGGCATAGGGTGGGGTTTTTTTTGGTCAAATGTATCACCACAATACACCAGTTCAAAATACGCTAAAATGCCAAATTGCTGCAACAAAGGTTTAGTAAAACGGCTGGGTTTGTTAGTAATCACTCCTTGCTTAATGCCTTGCGATTGCAGCATTGTTAACAGGGGAACCACACCATCGTAGAGCCTGCTTTGCTGGTTGCCAAGTTGCTGATAAGCTTCCATATATAGGCTTAAAGCAGCGTCAAAACGAGGGTCGGCTGCCTGGGGGATAAACTGATCAGCAAGAATACGCTGCACCAACATGGCCGCCCCATTTCCCACCCACTGCTCTACCTGAGTATGCGTAGGTGCAGCAATATTGAGACTTTTTGCCATACTCAAACTCGCAGCATACAAGTCTGGCAGACTGTCCAATAAGGTACCGTCTAAGTCGAACAGGACTAGTTTTGGCCGAAATCCAACGGCATCAATTAAGTTCACAAGCTTAGTTTGATGCCAGCTGTGTGCGCATTAAATCGATGGTGTCTTTATAGTCATCGGTATTAAAAATGGCGGAACCAGCGACAAAGGTGTCGGCGCCCGCCGCGGCTATTTCGGCAATGTTGGCTACACCCACACCACCGTCAACTTCTAAGCGAATGTCTAGCCCAGAATTGTCGATACGCTGGCGTACCAAACGTAGCTTATCTAGAGTTGAAGGGATGAACTTTTGACCACCAAAACCCGGGTTAACCGACATCAATAGAATCATGTCCAAGCGATCCATAACATGATCGAGGTAATGCAGTGATGTTGCGGGATTAAATACCAAACCGGCTTTAGCGCCGCCGTCTTTGATCATTTGTAAGGAGCGGTCTATATGCTCACTGGCTTCGGGGTGAAAGGTAATGTAGCTAGCACCGGCCGCCAAAAACTCTTCAATCATACGATCCACCGGCTTCACCATTAAATGTACATCAATGGGTGCAGTGATACCGTAATCCCGTAAGGCTTTACAAACCATGGGGCCAATAGTGAGGTTAGGCACGTAATGGTTATCCATCACATCAAAATGAACAATATCAGCCCCCGCTGCCAATACATTTTCAACTTCTTCACCTAAGCGCGCAAAGTCGGCAGCTAGAATAGAGGGTGCGATTTTAAAATCAGCCATAATAAAGGTCTTTCCAGGAATTAATTAATACAGTAAAACTACTTGCGTGACTTTTTAATAGCGTCGTAAGCGGCTTGAATTTCTTGCGTTTTTTCTTTGGCTATTTGCATCATTTCATCGGGTAAGCCGCGAGCTACCAACTTATCTGGATGGTGCTGACTCATCAGCTTACGGTAGGCCGTTTTAAGGGTTTTAGCATCACAGTCTTGGTCTACACCTAAAACGCCATAGGCTTGCTTTAAGCCCAGGCCACCGTTCGATTCAAACTGCCCTTGACCACCACCTTGGTGAAACGATTGTTCGGCTTTCATGCGCTGCGTAACGGCTTCAAATTCTTGCTGACTTATCCCTAACAGCTGGCAAACTTCGGTTAACACGCGCCCTTCTGAGGGGCTAAATTCACCATCAACCAAAGCCGCTTGTAGCTGAATCTCAATAAACATTTGTCGCACGGAGACGTTGTTCACTAAGGCGCGACGAAGGGGCTCGAGTACTTGGCTCAGGTCAAACTGTGCGCTTTTGCCTTGACCAAAACACTCAATCGCCCGTTTTCTTAGTGCACCCGTGAGTTGCATCCGCGTCATCACCGCTTCGGCATACTGAATCTCTTCTGCCGTCACTTGACCATCAGCTTTAGCAATTTTGCCCATCACGCAAAAAGTAGCATCAAAAAACGCGGTTTGCGCCTTGGCTTGGGTCCAAGTTTCGGCGCCCGCTACGCTACGGATCAACTTGTCGAGGTAATACCCAATGGCGGCGCCAAAAAACACACCGCTAATGCCTCCTGTTAAGCCAATTAAGGCGCCAATAACCAACCCAGTACGGTGGCGCGCCATGTTGACGCCAAAGCTATAACCATTCACACATTCACCTGTATAAAAAATCCGTATCGAAATCTGAGCCTATGATAGGCAAACGAGGCATTAAGTGCCATATAAGCGGGCCATTAATTACCAAAATTGACACTTTTAGCCAATTCCAACCTCAAGTCGCACCCTTCTTCTAAAAATTGGTTTAAACTTAGGCGAAGTTAAAGTGTAAACCCCTGATTAGTCACTGTTGCCAACGGATTCCTTTTGTTATTTCTTAAGCCCTCTCTAGCTCAATATTTTATTGCCAAGCGTACTGTTACATTGATTTGCACAAGCCTTATCATGCTATTGGCTGCCTCTACAGTAACGGCAGAAACAAACTTACCCCACCCACTTCTGCTTGACTGGCAACCTCAACCCGCAACAACGGATGATTACTGCCCAGGTTATTATTTACCTTACCAGGCGCCTGCACTAAACCCAAACACTCCAGCCAATCAACAGCCCTTGTACAGCCACTCCGATGCGAGCGAATATGAAGAAGGCGTAACTCACCTAAAAGGTAATGTAGAGATACGCCAAGGCGTACAACAAATTACCAGCGATTACGCGCGTCTTGATAACAACCAACGTTTGGTCGACATTATTGGCAACGTAAAATACCGTCGCCACAATATCATCATGCAAAGCGATGACGCCTCGTTTGATATGGATAGTTCGGAGGCCCAGCTCAGCCAAGCACAGCTGTCCATACCAAACAACGAATTGCGCGCTAATGCCGCATCCATTGATTATCACGCTGATGAAACCGTGACAATGAACCAAGGCAGCTTTACCTTTTGCCCGCCCGGCAATAATGCATGGGCCATTCATAGTAACAAAATTGACTTAGATCCCAACCAAGGGTTCGGCGAAGCTCAAAATGCTATATTAAAAATTGGGGCTGTGCCGGTATTTTATTTACCTTGGATGAGTTTCCCCATAGACGACCAACGGCGCTCAGGATTCCTCTTTCCTACACTAGCCCGCTCAAGCCAGATGGGGTTAGACATAACGACGCCTTATTATCTTAATTTAGCACCCGACTATGACGCCTTAATGACACCTCGCTTTACTGAGTTTGGTGGCACCACACTAGGCACAAAAATACGCCACATGAACGCCGACTCCGAGCAGTCGTTGTACTTTAATTGGGCGCTGTCAGATCCTAACTCTACACAACAACGGTGGTTAACCGAGTTCAACCATAAGGGCCAAATTAGCCCTACTTTGTCTTCCAGTATCCATATTAAAAGGGTAAGCGATGCAGAGGTGTTTAACGACTTCGACCTAACCCAAGCAGCCAATGAAACCAACAGCCTAGCCAGCAAAGCCCAAGTTAACTACCAAGGCGACAATGTATGGCTGAGTAGCGCAAGCTTAGCCCTAATCACCCATCAAAACTTAACCACCAGTACGCCCGCGTATGACCAATTGCCACACGCCAGCCTTGCCGGAGGTGCCACTATAGATTACGACTCGGTGCCAGTAACTGGCCGCTACCAGCTTGATTTGAGCCACTTTACCCGTGACACCAGTCACTTAGCTGCCAACAGTCAGTTAACAGGCACACGCATCCACCTGCAACCGAGTGTAAGCTCGTCGTGGACCACCGACTATAGTTTTATTAAACCTAAACTGAGTCTGCCTATCACCCAGTACCAGCTGGCTAATACCCCTACCAACATCCAGGCAAGCAAAACCCGCATGGTGCCCCAGTTTGAGCTGGATACTGGGCTACTGTTCGAGCGCGAACTTAATATGGGCTATAGCCAAACCTTAGAACCCAGGCTGTACTACGCTTACGCCCCCTTTAAATGGCAAGATGACATCACAATTTTTGACACCAGCCTCAACGGCAAACCATTCTACCAAGCGAACCGATTTAGTGGTTTCGATCGTATTGCGGACACTAATCGCGTTACCTTAGGTGTGGACAGCCAATTTCTTGATGCCAAAGGCTGGCAAAAAGCCAAACTGTCGATGACCCAAATCCACTACCTGAGCAACCGGCAGGTACAATTAAGCAGTAGCACTAGCGCCAACACTGAAACTTATTCACCTATTTATGGTCACATGAGTTATCAACTTAATCCGTATTGGAGTTCGAGTTTAAACCTCGACTGGAGTCCACGTTCAGGCAACGTTGAAGCCACTACGGCGAGCATGAAATATCAGCCCAGTAACAACCAAATTGTTGATGTGAAATACACCGAAAAACTTAACAGCACCCAACAAGGTGAAGTGTCGGTAGTATGGCCACTAAACCCTCAATGGACGTTAATAGCCAAGCACAAAGAGGACCTGCGCAATCAACAATTGCAGGACGGAATTGTAGGTATAGAATATGCAAACTGTTGCTGGAAAGGGCGTTTAGTAAGCCGCCATTGGCTGGTGGATCAAACCAAAGGTGTTGAGCACGGCGTGTTTTTTGAACTCTCCCTCAAGGGTTTAGGTGATAGCGAGAAACAACTGACCAGCGGCAACCAAGTCCGCATGGCCGATTTTATGAAAGGAATTACAGGTTACAATGAACGCACTCAATAAATACGGCTTGGGTTTTGCCCTAAGCTTAACCCTGAGCCTGACAACCGTTCACGCTTTTGCAGCACAGCAGCTAGACCGCATTGTGGCGGTAGTGAATGACGACATTGTTTTGCAAACCGACGTTAACCTACGTCTAAGTCAGATCCAACAACAATTGGCCCAAAACAATACCCAGGTACCTAGCCTTGACGTATTAACATCGCAAGTATTGGATCAGTTGGTTATTGAAAACCTGCAATTGCAGCTAGCCCAAGCGCAAGGCGTACACATTGCCGCCGCCAGCCTAGACCAAGCCCTTGAGCGAATTGCTAAAAGCAACCAACTCAGTCTGGCGCAACTGCAACAAGCGGTCACCAACTCTGGCGACACCATGGCGCATTTTCGTGACAAAATTCGCCAAGAAATGACCATCAATGAAGTTCAAACCAGCTCGGTTAACAAGCGTATTCGCGTCAGCGAACACGAAGTTGATCGTTATTTGGCGTCTAATCAAGGCCAAGCCTTAGCTGAGACTGAATACGAAATTGGCCATATTTTGGTTAACCTTAGCACCACGCCAGATGCACAAGAACTAGCAGCCGCACAAGCTAAACTAGACCTAATAACGGCCCAACTTGCTCAGGGCAACGATTTTTCTAGCCTAGCAGTAAGCCACTCAGACGCACTTAACGCCTTAGAGGGCGGTAACCTTGGCTGGCGCAAAGGCAGCCAGCTACCTAGCCTATTTGCGGAACCTATTAGTGACATGCAAGCAGGTGATGTAAGCCAACCTATTCGTAACAGCAACGGTTTTCACCTCATTAAACTCATCAACAAACGCGGCGTGAGTGTGCAAACCATCGCTCAAACTAAGGCCAACCACTTGCTCATTTTGCCCAATGAGATTAGAACGGCCACTCAAGCCCAAGAGCTCATTAACGAATTACATCAACGCATCATTAACGGCGCCGACTTTTATGACCTAGCCCGCACCTTTAGTGACGATGCTAACTCGGCCCCGAGTGGCGGCGACTTAGGCTGGGTGAATCACGACCAATTGCCGCAATTGTTACAATCTGAGCTAGAAAAACTAGCCCTGGGCGAACTAAGCCTACCCATTCAAAGTGACTCTGGCTGGCACCTATTGCAAGCCATAGAGCGCCGCACCAAAGACGTAGGGCAAGCTAATTTACGTTACCAAGCCAAACAAACTATTCGCCAAAGTAAGTTTGCTGGAGAGTTAGAGAATTGGTTACGAGAAATCCGCAACCAAGCCTACATCGAGATTCGTTAACCATGTCAGTAGTGAGCCGATTACTCGTCACTGCGGGCGAACCCGCAGGCATTGGTCCTGATCTATGCTTAACCTTGGTGGGCCAGCCCCACCCACAGCTTAACGACGTTGAAATTGTTATTGTTGCCGACATGGGCGTGTTGCAAGACAGAGCCTGCAAGCTGAGTTTAAGCATCGATTTTTGCCATTTTGATCTCAAGCAACCCGCCGCTATTACGCCTAGCAATCAACTCAAAGTACTGCACGTGCCATTAGCAGTAGAAAGCCGCGCGGGCCACTTAGATGCAGACAATGCAGGCTATGTGCTCAACACACTTAATATTGCCTGTGATGCGTGCCTAGACGGCCGTGCTCAAGCCATGATCACGGCACCGGTTCATAAGGGCATTATTAACCATGCGGGCACGCCCTTTAGTGGCCACACCGAATACTTGCAGCAACGTTGTGGCGCAGAACAAGTGGTGATGATGCTGGCGTGTGACGCCATGCGCGTCACCCTAGCTACCACACACTTGCCCCTTAAAGACGTATCTGCAGCCATAACCCCTAAGCTACTCAAGCAAACATTACACATTGTAAACAACGAGTTAAAGGCCAAATTTGGCATTGCCCAACCCACTATTTACGTGTGTGGCCTAAACCCCCATGCAGGCGAAGACGGCCACCTAGGTCGTGAAGAGATTGACGTCATTATCCCGGCACTGGAACAGCTACGCAGCGAAGGCCTTAACCTCGTTGGCCCGTTACCTGCAGACACCCTATTTAACCCCACCAACCTCGATCGTGCCGATGCTATTTTAGCCATGTATCACGATCAAGGGCTACCCGTGCTAAAATACGCAGGTTTTGGTGATGCGGTAAACATCACCTTAGGTTTACCCATTATTCGCACCTCCGTTGACCACGGCACCGCATTAGATTTGGCTGGCAGCGGCCAAGCTAACGCCAGCAGTTTATTGCTAGCCACGTTACAAGCGATGCAGTTAACCAAGCTTTATTAGAGACATTTATGGCTAGCCAAACTCCAAAAAAACACCAAGCGCGTAAGCGTTTTGGGCAAAACTTTTTACAAGACCAAGGCATTATTCGTCATATTGTGGCCTGTATTCGCCCTAAACCAGAGCAAACCATCGTTGAAATTGGCCCCGGCCTAGGCGCCATTACCGAGCACCTGCTCGCGGCCACGGGCAGCCTTGACGTGGTGGAGCTCGACCGCGATTTACTACCTCACCTACGTATTGCGTTTGCCAGCTATGGCAATAACTTGCGCATTCACGAGGCTGATGCCCTTAAATTTGATTTTAGCAGCATCAGCCCCGAGTCCAATCCGCAACCCAAGTCTTTACGTATTGTAGGCAACTTGCCCTACAACATTTCCACACCATTAATCTTCCACCTATTGGATCAAGCAGATCTCATTGAAGACATGCACTTTATGCTGCAAAAAGAAGTGGTAATACGTTTAGCCGCAGGTGCAGGCACCAACAACTACGGCCGCCTGAGTATTATGGCACAGTATTTTTGCCGTGTAGACAACCTATTCGAAGTGCCGCCAGAAGCCTTTGACCCAAGGCCAAAAGTGGATTCTGCTATTGTACGTATGGCGCCCTACGCCGTACTACCACACCCAGCAAAAGATTTTAAACATTTTGAAAGTTTGGTTAAAACCGGTTTTGCCCAACGTCGCAAAACCTTGCGTAATAACTTAAAAGGTATCATTGACGACCAACAGTTGCAAAGTTTGGGCATAGACCCTAGCATTCGACCTGAACGCTTAACCGTGGCCGACTTTGTGGCCATCAGCAACCTTCTTACTTGAGCTAGGGCCAACCGATGCAAACCCCAGACCACGACTTAGACCAAGATTACGACTTTAATGTTGGTGTGCAAACCGAATTTCTTGCTGAACAGTCGGACCCCAGCCGCAACCGGTATGTGTTTGCCTATAAAATCACCATTACCAATAGTGGCAGCCAAAGTGCGCAGCTCATGAGCCGTAAATGGCTGATTACCGACGGCGACGGCAAGACCCAAGAAGTGTCTGGAGACGGCGTAGTAGGCCAACAGCCTGTGATCGAACCTGGCAAACGTCATCAATACACCAGCGGCACGGTACTTGAGACAAAAGTGGGCAGCATGAGCGGGCTTTACCAAATGGTGGCTGCCGATGGCCATGAGTTTTCGGCCTCCATACCGCCATTTACCTTGTCTTACCCTAACGCCCTGCACTAACGGCCAGCCACTATGACCAGCTATGCCGTTGGCGACATACAAGGCTGCTTAGAACCACTCAAAGCGCTACTGGAAAAAGTGCAATTTACCAGTGGCGACCAACTTTGGGTGGCCGGCGACTTAGTTAATCGCGGACCCGACTCCCTCAATACACTACGCTTGATTAAGTCATTAGGTACAGACGCCAAGGTGGTACTGGGTAATCACGACCTACACCTATTAGCGCTAGATGCAAAACAAGCCACACTAAAACCAGGCGACACGCTACAGCCTATTTTTGAGGCCCACGACCGTCGTGAGTTATTACACTGGTTACAGCAACAACCACTGCTGCACTACAACGCCCAAATCAACACGGTGATGACCCATGCGGGCGTGCCCCCTTGTTGGGATTTACCGCAAGCCATAGCGCTTGCTCAAGAAATGCAAACCGTGTTGCAAAGTAATCAAGCCCACCGATTTTTTAGCCATATGTACGGCAACCTGCCCGACTTATGGCAAGATGATTTACAAGACATCGAACGCTGGCGCTGTATTACCAATTATTTCACTCGTATGCGTTTTGTGCGCCCAGACGGTGGCCTCGACTTAGTTAACAAAGACAAACCCAATTTATCCGGCGACTACCAAAATGCCAGCACCTTACCCTGGTTTAAATTAGCCAGCCGAGTTAAAGCACGACAAGTATTTGGCCATTGGGCCGCCTTAGAGGGTGACACAGGCCTGGCCGAGGTTATTAACTTGGACATGGGTTGTGTATGGGGTGGCCAGCTAAAACTCATGCGTTTAGACGACGGCCAATGTTTTAGCGTGTCATGTAGCTAATTGCACAAACCTTGTCGAAACACTAAACTGCTGATCTCTTTATAGGATACCCATATGTCTGAAATACTTTATATCGCGCCATTCGACGTCATGTCCAAAGTTGAGCAAGGCGCTTACCTGGTTGATATTCGTGATATTAACAGTTACCAAAACCACCATATAAAAAACAGCCATCGTATTGATAACGAAAACCTGCCCGAATTTCTTCGTGAGGCCAATATGGAAAAACCCATTATTGTTTGTTGCTACCATGGCGTAAGCTCAGTCCAAGCCGCAGGCTTCTTAGCACAACAAGGGTTTGACGAAGTGTACAGCCTAGAAGGCGGTTTCGCTGCGTATTCGCTACAACAGCCGGAACATTGCAACGCCCTATGAGATTAAGCCTTAATGAGCACTAGCCAAACCTACCTCGTAGGAGGCGCTGTACGTGATAAATTACTGGGATTGCCAGTGCACGAACACGACTACGTGGTGGTGGGCAGTACGCCAGAGGCATTGGTGGCTCAGGGTTATACCCAAGTAGGCAAAGACTTTCCGGTTTTTTTGCACCCCCAAAGTAAACAAGAATATGCACTGGCACGTACCGAACGCAAGGCCGGCCAAGGTTACACCGGGTTTGATGTTTATGCCTCACCCAAGGTGACGTTAGAAGAAGACCTGTTACGACGCGATCTAACTATCAATGCCATTGCTCAGGCCGATGACGGCAGCCTCATCGATCCTTATGGCGGCCAGCAAGACTTGCAGGCCAAACTTATTCGTCATGTATCTCCCGCCTTTAGCGAAGACCCGCTGAGGGTATTACGTGCCGCGCGTTTTGCAGCCCATTTACACCACTTAGGTTTTAGCATTGCCCCAGAAACTCAGGCGCTACTGATCACTTTGGTGCGTTCGAGCGAACTCAACACTCTAGCCAAAGAACGTATCTGGCAAGAAACCTGTAAAGCGCTGGCCAGCCAAAGCCCGTGGGTTTATTTTGAAGTGCTAGAACAATGTGGCGCATTAGATCAGCTAATGTCGCCGTTGGCCGAGTTACTCAGCCGTAAACCGCATGCCCTCACCGGCCTACAATTATTAAGCCAAACGGATGCCAGTGTTGACTTGCGCTTGGCGGGTATTTTGTATCAGCTTAACAAGTTACAGATAGAAGATTTAGCCGCTCAAATTAAGCTACCCAATGCACCCAAAACACTGGCCCTAGCCATCAGCAACCACCAGCGCGCCCTGCGCGCCTACGACGAACTCGACGCCCCCCAAAGACACCACTTATTAAGCAGCCTTGGGCTCGTTCGTAAACCAGAATTATTAACCGCGTTAATGACTTTGTGCCAAGCCATTACCCAAAGCAAAGAGCCTTTGTTTGGGTGGAGTTCCCCTCAAGCACAGATATCAGCCGACTTAAACGCCATCAATAGCGTTAAACCAGCCAAACTCATGGCGCAAGGGTATAGTGGTAAAGATTTAGGTGAAGCCCTTAAACAAGCACAGGTCGCGCAGTTAGAAAGATAATTGCACTTGGCTAAGGTGCTGCGCTAGAGAGCAGTTAGAGTGCAACTGAGCCATGCTTTGACCAGAGCACGGATGCACTAAGTTGGGGGCCAAATCTGCCAGCGGTTGCAATACATAAGCACAGGTGAGGATATCCGGCCGCGGCACTTTTAGCTCGCTATCAACAAGCTCACCAAATAACAGCACATCCATATCTAGGCCATGACTGGCTGGCTTGTCGTTGGCCGCTGCGGGCCTAATACGACCATGTTTAGCTTCTACCCTGCGGATCCAGGTCATCAGCTCACTGAGGCTCATCGGGCAGGCAAACCTCACCACCATATTTAGAAAGTCTGGCCCATTCATGCCTATAGCGGGTGCCAGGTACACTGGCGACAAGTCGATTGCACCAAACTGCTCTCGCAACTCAGCAACACCGGCTTGCAAGCTTGCTTGAGGCTTAACATTAGCCCCAAGGCCCAAATAAACTTGCGTCATCATGCCGGCTTTTGGCCACGTTCAATGATCACACCCACGTCTGCTGCATTGGCGATAGCATCGGGTTTGCCCAACTTAATACGCACAAAAGGTACCGGAAATTCTGACAATACTAAGGCGGCAATTTCTTCGGCCATGGTTTCGACCAGCAAAAACTCACTAACTTGCACAAACTGCGTCAATCGATCCGACACGTCTTTGTAGCTCACGGTGCGATCAATATCTTCGGTTGCTGCAGACGGGCTTATATCCACTGCCATTTCAATGTCTAGCACGACCTTTTGTTTGATCTCACGTTCCCAATCGAAGATGCCAATTACAGTCTCAACGGTTAAGCCGTGTACATATACTGTGTCCATAAAAGAGTCTCATCATTAAATCTAATAGATTATTAAACTACTTAGGGTAGCTCATTAACTGCCAACAGCTCATTGAGAGGCCAGCGCGGTTTTACTTTTAGGGTTAAGTCGTCGCTTTGCCCTGCTGCCAGACGCTGAGCACCTGCGTATGCGATCATCGCCCCATTGTCGGTGCAATACTCGGGCCTAGGGTAATACACCTTGGCGCGCAATTTAGCGGTTTCGGCCGCCAGTTTTTCGCGTAATTTTAGGTTAGCGCTCACGCCACCTGCCATCACCAAGATTGAAATCTCTGTTTGCTGCAACGCACGTCTACATTTAATGGCCAAAGTATCCACCACAGCCTGCTGAAAGGCCACCGCAATGTCGGCCTTGTCTTGTTGATTGAGGCTGCCTTGCTGCTTTTGAATATCTTGAATGGCGTATAAGGTGGCTGTTTTGAGGCCACTAAAACTCATATCCAAACCGGGACGGTCAACCATGGGGCGCGGGAACTTAAACCGCGTGGCGTCGCCCTGCAAGGCTAACTTAGCCACTAATGGGCCGCCGGGGTAGTCCAAGTCCATCATCTTGGCCACCTTATCAAAGGCTTCGCCTGCGGCATCATCTAGCGACTCCCCCAGTAGCTCGTAGTCGCCTAGCGAACGCACGTGCACTAATTGGGTATGACCACCCGAAACCAACAACGCCACAAACGGTGGTTTCGGGGCATTTTTTTCTAACATCGGCGCCAATAAATGGCCTTCCATATGATGTACGCCAAGGGTGGGTATATCCCACGCCATGCCCAATGCTCGACCGGTGGCTGCCCCCACCATTAGTGCACCAATGAGGCCAGGACCAGCAGTGTAGGCAATGCCGTCAACATCACCATAGGCAAGGCCGGCCTTACCAAACACCTCACGCATCAAGGGCACGAGTTTGCGAATGTGGTCGCGGGAGGCTAACTCGGGTACTACGCCGCCGTATTCTGCATGCACTGCCACCTGGCTATATAGGGCTTCAGCCAAAATGGCACCATTGCCTAAACCATCCACATCGGTGTCGTAGATTGCCACGCCAGTTTCGTCGCAAGATGTTTCTATGCCTAATACACGCATCAATAAAGCCAAATAAAGTCTATAATAGGGCGCGAATTTTACCCCTCATCCGCCTCAATAACCACCTGCACAAGTGGCTATAGTCACAGTTAACTCATAACTTGAGTAAAAGTCTGCTAACTTAACCCAAACTGGGGTTTACACTGACTAACACATAGGAGTAAAATACGCGGCCTTGAACACTCAGGAACACCTTCCGATAGCCGTTAACACAATGACTGGAATGTGAATAGAAAACATTAGGATTACTGCCTACCGCAGCATCCACAATTAGGTAAAGATATGCCAGCTGTAAAACTGAAAGACAACGAACCATTTGACATCGCCCTACGTCGCTTCAAGCGCGCTTGTGAAAAAGCAGGCACTTTAGCAGACGTGCGTTCAAAAGAATTCTACGAAAAGCCTACCAGCGTTCGTAAGCGTCAAGCTGCTGCTGCAGTTAAGCGTCATGCTAAGAAGCTAGTACGCGAAAACCGTCGTCACGTTCGTCTTTACTAGGTTTTACACCTACTAATACAGAACCTTGCACGACCTGTTAATTGCACTATAGATATAGTGCGGCTAACCATCTTTACATAGGGGCGGTTTTTCAGTTACCCGCCCCTTTGTCGTTTCTGACGTTTGCGCATAAAGCCCAAATGCATCAACATCAAGCAACTGAAACCAACATAGGCAGAACTCACCATGTCAGACTTAAAGCTTCAACTTAAAGACGCTCAAAAACAAGCCATGCGTGACAAAAACAAGCCTCGCTTAACCTGCATTCGCACCATGCTTGCAGAATTCAAGCGCATTGAAGTAGACGAGCGCATCGAACTAGACCAGGCCCGCGGCCTAGGTGTGTTAGACAAAATGCTCAAACAACGCCGCGACTCGATCACCCAATACGAAGCAGCAGCACGCCAAGACTTGGCCGACGTCGAGCACTTTGAAATGGGCGTGATTCAAGAATTTTTACCCACACCTTTAACCGATGACGAAGTGACTGCGCTAATCGCACAAGCCATTACCGACACTGGCGCGAACAACATGAAGGACATGGGTAAAGTCATGGGCGTACTTAAGCCACAGTTGCAAGGACGCGCAGATATTGGCAAAGTAAGCGGTAAGATTAAAGCGCAACTCGCGTAAGCTTTTATAAAAAAGGCAAACCCCTTGGCCGCACGCATACCGCAATCGTTTATCGATGACCTACTCGACCGCACCGACATTGTTGATTTGGTTGATAGCCGCGTAAAGCTCAAAAAAACTGGCCGCAACTACTCCGCTTGCTGCCCCTTTCACAAAGAAAAAACACCCTCCTTTAGCGTGGCACCAGACAAACAGTTTTACTACTGCTTTGGCTGTGGCGCTGGCGGCAATGCCATTGGCTTTTTAATGGAGTTAGAAAACCTTAATTTTCCCGAAGCGGTAGAAGAACTCGCAGGCAAAGCCGGCCTCACGGTACCTAAAGACGACGGCATTACCAGCCAAGCGGCCACCGAGGCCAGCCAAGCCAAAACCAAGGCTCGCAACCAAGCCTACGACCTACTCAACCGTGCTAGCCAGTATTACCAGAGCCAACTACGGCGCCACAGCGAGCGCCAAAAAGCAGTGTTTTACCTTAAAGGCCGAGGCCTCAGCGGCCAAATCGCTCAACGCTTTGGCATTGGCTACGCCCCCACTGGCTGGCAGAACCTAATGACGGAACTCGCCCCCAATGGCTGCCAAGAATCCAACCAAGAACAACACTTGATTGATTGCGGCATGGTGGTTGAGAAAGAAGAAAGCAAACGCCGTTACGACCGCTTTCGTGACCGTATTATGTTCCCCATTAAAGACTACAAGGGCCGCATTATTGCCTTTGGTGGCCGCGTATTAGGCGACGAAAAACCAAAATATCTCAACTCGCCAGAAACCGAGGTATTCCACAAACAGCGCGAACTGTACGGCCTCTACGAAGCCCGCCAGCAAGAACGCAACCTCAAGCGTATTTTGGTGGTTGAAGGGTACATGGATGTCGTGGCCCTAGCGCAGCATCAAATTAACTATGCCGTGGCCACCTTAGGCACCAGCACCAGCAGCTATCACTTAGAACGCATTTTTAAGCTCGTCAGCGAGGTGGTTTTTTGTTTTGATGGCGATGCCGCCGGCCTCAAGGCCGCCGACCGAGCCATGCACACCTGCCTACCGTTTATGGAAGACGGCCGACAAGCACGGTTTTTATTGCTACCAGACGGTGAAGACCCCGACTCATTAGTGCGCCAAATCGGTAAAGATCAACTCAGCCAACGCATTGTTGAAGCCACACCGCTGAGCGACTTTCTGTTTCAGCGACTGGGCAAAGAGCTAGACCCGCACAACTTAGAACACCGCGCCAAATTAGCCACCGACGCCAACCCACTGATCAACACCATGCCCAATGGCATCATGCGCAGCATGATGCAGGCACGCTTGAGCAAAATTACCGGCCTAGATAAAGACACCCTGGCCGAACTTGCGGCCCTTAAAGCACCTGCCGTTGCGGCGCAATCCGCCACCGTAGACACATCGGCGCCCACACCAACAGCAGCCAAGCCATCGCCAGAAATAGCACCTCATAGCACCCACGACTACGCCGATTACCACATGGCTGATAGCGAGTCACACACCGATGACGATGCCCGGTACTGGCACTCGGATGAGCACCAGGCAGCGCCTCAAATGCCGCAAGATGCCGCTCCGGCGCATAACTTTAACGCCAACTTACCCAAGGTGCAAAATCCAGCTCAAGCGGCCATTCGAGTCATCCTTCGCCACCCAGAAACAGTACAACACATCAGCCAAATCCCTAGCCACCTTGGCCAATTACTGATGCCCGATGCCGCGGTGTTAACCCAGCTATTAACCACCATTCAAGCCATGCAAGTAACCCTTGGGCGCTGGCCGATCACCTCCGAAGTGCACATTGAATGTGCCCCATGGGATGCTTGGCCAATGTTACGCCAACTCGCCGCCATGGAGTCACTGTTGCCACTAGGTGATCACGCCCAACAACTTCAAGCCGCCATCGATAAGTTGCTCGAACACCACCTAGACGAGCGCTTTAACCAGCTATTACATCAAGTTGCGCAACCCAATTCCGACCCAACAGCCAAACAACAGATAAAAACCCTGTTAAAAGAAAAAGAAGAGTTGCAAAAGCGGCTGAAAAGTAGACAATAGCCTTACCTAAGGATCTTATACTGGTCCGCGGCCCAAGGGCGGCATGCTAAGCATTGCAAAAACAGACCCATTTAGAGCCATCGTCTAGTGCAGGCACTCAAAAGCACAATTCATTAGCTAATTCCGAGTCATTTGTGGAAGAACCTCCGCTTCTCGACTATAATGGAGAGCTAGCATTTTATATTATCCGTCCACCTAATAGGGTAGTCATGGCCGCCAACGAACAGCAGCAATCGCGTTTAAAACAACTGATCACCAAAGGTCGTGAACAGGGTTTCTTAACTTACGCAGAAGTTAACGATCACCTGCCACAAGATATCGCCGATCCAGATCAAGTCGAAGACATTATCGGCATGATCAACGACATGGGTATTACTGTATCTGAGCAAGCGCCAGATGCTGAAACTTTACTCATGACCGATGGTGACTCCACCGACGAAGCCGCCGCCGAAGAAGCTGCCGCAGCCCTGGCTGCAGTAGAAACAGAAGCCGGCCGCACCACCGACCCCGTACGTATGTACATGCGCGAGATGGGCACCGTAGAGCTCCTAACTCGCGAAGGCGAAATCGTCATTGCCAAGCGCATCGAAGAAGGCTTACGCGATGTTATGTCTGCCGTAGCACACTATCCAGATAGCGTAATTACCATCATTAACGCCTACAAACGCATTGTTGAAGATGAAGGCCGCTTAAGCGACCTGTTCAGCGGTTATATCGATCCAGATGGTGAGCCAAACCCATCTCCAATCAACCCCACCACCGTGGTTAAAAGCGATGATGACGAGGACGAGGAAGAAACAGATAACGGCCCAGATCCAATTGAAACTGCAGAGCGTTTTGCAGAATTAGAAGAACACCTAGTTAAAACCTTGCTGCTGGTTGAAAAACACGGCCGCGAGAGCAAACAAGCCAAAGAATCATACGCCCACCTTGGTTTCTTGTTCTCACCTCTTAAGCTGGTACCCAAACACTTTGAGTCAATTGCTAAGTGGCCACGCGCCGCACTAGCCAATATTCGTGCGCAAGAAAAGATCATCAGCACCATTTGTTATCGTAAAGCCAAAATGCCGCGTGAAGACTTCCTAGCGCAGTTTCCAGGCAACGAAACCAACACTGGCTGGGCCGACGAACTCATTGCCCAAAACGCTCCTTACTCTAATATTATCCGTCGCAATGCGGTAGACCTTAGGCGTGCGCAACGCAAACTGGCCATGATAGTGGACGACTCGGGCATTAGCCTGAGCGAAATCAAAGATATCCACCGCCGCATGACCATTGGCGAGGCCCGTACCCGCCGCGCCAAGAAAGAAATGGTAGAAGCCAACTTACGTTTGGTCATCTCTATTGCCAAAAAATACACCAACCGTGGTTTGCAGTTCTTAGACTTGATCCAAGAAGGCAACATAGGCTTAATGAAAGCCGTAGATAAGTTTGAATACCGCCGTGGTTATAAGTTCTCTACGTATGCCACTTGGTGGATTCGCCAGGCCATCACTCGCTCAATCGCAGACCAAGCACGTACCATTCGTATTCCGGTACATATGATCGAGACCATCAACAAGCTGAACCGTATTTCTCGTCAAATGCTACAGGAAATGGGCCGCGAACCTACGCCAGAAGAATTAGGCGAACGTATGGAAATGCCGGAAGATAAGATCCGCAAGGTATTAAAAATCGCTAAAGAGCCGATTTCTATGGAAACCCCCATCGGCGACGATGAAGATTCTAGCCTAGGCGACTTTATTGAAGATAGCTCCATGGACTCCCCAATCGACTCCGCTACTGGCGAAGGCTTGAGGGAAGCTACCAAGGATGTATTGGCAGGCCTTACAGCCCGTGAATCTAAGGTGTTGCGTATGCGTTTCGGTATCGAAATGAACACTGACCATACCCTAGAAGAAGTAGGCAAACAGTTTGACGTAACACGTGAACGTATTCGTCAAATCGAAGCCAAAGCCTTACGTAAATTGCGCCACCCAATGCGCTCAGATCACCTACGTAGCTTCATCGAAGAATAAGCCTTGGCCTATAATTAGGCCAATAAAAAGCCATACTCAATTGCTAGACACTCGTCGGCAGTTGAGCATGGCTTTTTTGTGTTTGTTACTTCAGTTTATTACGAGAATTAGCCCACGGGTCAAAATTACCACTCGCATCTTTAACCGGTGCCTCTGCACGCTGTTTAGGTCGGGGCGTCCACGACGATTTTGATTCAGACCCACCAGCAGCCTTTTGCCAAGGCTTATCATTGCTGCGCGAGCCCTGGTTACGGCCAGACTTTCGATCATAATCTTGCGCTAGCTTGGCGCGCTGCTCCTGCATCCGTTCAGCATCTTCTAAGGTTAGCTCACACGGCTCTCCTGGTACCTGCCCTTCTGGAATAATACGATCTCGTGGTGGCAACTCAAATTGGTCACTCGCCACCTTAGGCAAATTTTTAAACTTGTAGAGGTAAAAGCCCTCTACCTTTTCCCTGGCCCAGGTTGTTTTCTTCAAAAATTTAACACTAGAATCAATACTTGGATTGATTTTGAAGGTATTGATCCACAGGTAAGCGTGAAGAATCTCAAAGCCATAGTGATCCACAATTTCCGTCAACATAGTTTTTAAATTCAAACCATGTAATGGGTTATTCTGGTAATTAATGTCGTCAGTCATGCGCTCATGCACCCAATAAAAAGTATTGCGCTGATTATACCCTATAGTCACGCTTAATCGCTTACTAACACGCCTATTGACTCCAACCTTTGACGGCGGCTATATTGCAGGCAGCAACCCCCTTGGTGTCCGGCTTATGTCATTTACCCTATTTAAATCAAACAATGCCATTGGCATTATTTGTGCCATTGGCGCTAGCCTGTGCTTTTCTGCCACCGATGTGACCATCAAGTTTCTCAGCGACGCCTATGCCCTGCATCAAATCATCCTGTTGCGCTCGTTAATTGGGGTGCTTGTGATTATCCTGCTAGTGGTGACTGGCCAAGGCAGTTGGCGCAGCTTCAAAACCCAGCGTTTACCTATGCATCTTATACGCGGTGGTTTTGTCGTCATGGCCAACATGCTATTTTTCTTGGGCTTAGCCGCCATGCCATTGGCGGATGCGGTGGCTTTGTTTTTTATTAGCCCGAGCCTCGTCACCTTATTCTCCATCATTTTTCTAAAAGAACAGGTGGGACCACACCGATGGTTTGCTATAGCTTTGGGTTTTGCTGGCGTATTAGTAATGGTTCAGCCTGGCAGCAATAGCTTTGTATCAGCGTCCTTACTGCCCATTAGCGCCGCCTTTGGCTATGCGGCCTTGCACACCCTTACACGTACCATGCGCGCCACTGAGTCAGCCTCCACCATGACCTTTTACATCCAACTGACGTTTATTTTCGTGAGTACCTCCATGTGGGTCATCGTAGGTGACGGTAGCTATAACCAGCCCGACAACCCATCGCTCAATTTTTTACTGCGCCAATGGGCCCCATGGCAAACCCCAGACCTTAAACTATTTGTCATGTTAGGCGTAGCCAGCACCTTTGGCGGTTACCTTATTAGCCAAGCCTACCGTATGGCCGAAGCCGCATTAGCCGCGCCCTTTGAATACACAGCACTACCGTTAGCCATGATTTGGGGTGTGGTCATATTTGGCCAATGGCCCAGCCATATCACATTGATTGGCAGCAGCCTCATTTTAGCATCCGGCCTTTATACCTTGTATAGAGAATTGCTCCACCGACCTAAACAACAACAGGACGCACCCCACTTGTAGGAGCCATACCCATGGGTAAAGTACTGACACAACAGCAAATTGACGACTATCAAACAACCGGTTTTGTCTCCCCGATTGATGTCATGTCTGAAGACGAAGCATTAGCTTACGCACAACGTTTACAGCATGCAGAAACCCAATACCCTAGCGACTTAAGGGGTGCAAACCGCAATAACGCCCACCTCTGCTTTAAATTTTTAGACGAGCTCGCCTACCATCCCAGAGTTTTAGACGCCGTTGAGGACCTTATTGGGGCAGAGTTTTCGCTTTGGGGTAGTGTGTTATTTATTAAAGAACCCAGCTCCAGCCATTTCGTTAGCTGGCACCAAGACGCCACCTATATGGGTATTACCCCTCGCCACTTTGTTACCCCTTGGATCGCATTGACACCAAGCACCCGCCAAACCGGCTGCATGAGCATGATTCCAGGCAGCCACCACAATGACATCCAACCCCACGAAGACACTTACGGTGCAGACAATATACTCACTCGGGGGCAAGAGGTTAAGAATATAGACCCCTCCCAAGCCGTAGATCTCATCTTAAAGCCCGGACAAATGTCGATCCATCACGCCATGATCGTGCATGGTTCTCAACCCAACCTCAGTAAACACCAGCGGCGTATTGGTTTTGCCCTGCAATCGTTCATGCCCACAGGCGCACGCCAAACCATAGGTAAAAATTACTGGTCCCCAGTACGGGGTCGATGCGCACAGGCAAGCGACGTTGCACTCAAACGCCCCAACCACGATATGGACCCCACCGGCATAGCCGAACGGAACAAGGCCAATAAAAACTTTAGCGATATTCTATATCACGGCGCAAAGACAAAAAGAGACTATTAAATCAGTGTTTTAGAGCTTCTGAATCTTGCCCTAAACCACCAGCACGGGTATCATGCGTGCTCCCATACGGGCCTGTGGCGCAGCGGTTAGCGCAGAGGACTCATAATCCTTTGGTCGTCAGTTCAAATCTGACCAGGCCCACCATATCCAGAGAGTTAGTAGGTTAGCGCCTACTAACTCTTTTTTATTGGTCTACCTATGGTCTACTTCAGGCCGAATTTATTAACAATCAGCCTCAAACGCCGCGACCGACACAATTATCAATTTAAACTATTGAAAGTTTGACACATCCTCGATCAAACAAAGAATATGCAGGAAACGACCCCTCTGGCACACGGCAAGCTCTAAATTCATGGCAGGGGCTACCGTGCTCGCACAACAACGGTGCAAAAGCAAAAAACATTAAACTAAACCGCGCTATAAAAATTCAAAAATCTCATAAACCTTAGCTATAAGCTCGCTATTCCGTGGTTTTTATTATTTGGCACAGAACCTGCATTAATTCCTTCTTTAGTAACTAAGCTAGGGACATATGTGAAACCAAATAGTAAAACGGTGAGGCTTGTGCTAGACCAACACACACCCAGCACGCCAATTGCATTGGCCATTGAGTCCTGTGGTTACCAGTGTAAAACCACCCAATGGGGTCAACTAATGAGCTCCACAGCGCACTTGTCCGATACACTAGTTATAGCCCAGTTAGAGATGTCTGTGCAGCAGCTCGAATATATTACCCATCATATCGATTGTACCAACCATGCCACGTTAATCATGCTTACACGGGGCGATGATGCCACCATCGAAAGCTTGGTCAATGCTGATGTTTCACTGCTCCATGTTGGGCCCCTATCTCATGAGAGGATACCCTCATTACTCAAGGTTGCTATGGCTAGGCATACGTCAAGCCTACGAAAACAGCAGCATGTGAAGCAGCTGCAGTCAAAGTTGCACGATTTGAAACTTGTCAACCGCGCTAAAGGCAAACTCATGCAGCAACAAGGCATTAGTGAAAAGCAAGCCCATGCCACAATGCAAAAATTAGCCATGGCTCGTGGTCAAACCTTAGGAGAACTAGCACAAGCGATATTGACAAGTTAAACCCACTATTGAGCCACTGGCTCAATAGTCTTATTTTTTAAAGCAAAGGCGCTTTAACACTCTAACGGGTGTTGGCGCCTTTTTTTATGAGTTATCACCGAGGTAGTTTAAATGGCAGCAAAGACACTCAAGTTATTGTCTTTCCAAGGTAAAACTAAAATTTTGCACATGAGCTGGATGGCCTTCTTTCTCTCGTTTGTGGTGTGGTTCAACCATGCGCCTCTGATGGGTATGATTAGCGCATCCTTAAGCTTAACCAAATCCCAGGTTAGCACCTTACTTGTGCTTAACGTGGCTCTCACCATACCTGCGCGCATTGTAATTGGTATGCTTACGGACCGCTACGGACCGCGTATCACTTACAGCGCGTTGCTGGCCGTCATAAGCCTACCCTGCTTTATATTTGCCTGGAGTAATGACTTTACCACCTTGGCCTGGTCACGTTTGGCGCTAGGTTTTGTAGGAGCGGGCTTTGTAGTGGGCATTCGTATGGTGAGCGAATGGTTTCCTGCCCATGAGTTAGGCATCGCAGAAGGTATCTATGGTGGCTGGGGTAATTTCGGTTCTGCCGCTGCGGCCATGAGCTTACCCGCCTTGGCTTTGTGGTTGGGCGGTGACAACGGCTGGCGCTGGGCCATTACTATGACGGGCATCTTAAGCCTAGGCTTCAGTGCTATCTGGTGGACCCAGGTAACCGACACGCCAAAGGGCAGCACTTATTTTAAGGCCCGCAATTTGGGTGGGCTAGAAGTGTCTACTCGAAGTGATTACTACCTTTTGCTGGTTATGAAAATACCCTTATATCTGGCCCTGTCCATGCTAACTTGGAAGTTATCTTCCGCCACTGTAGGCCTTTTGTCCCCATCCAGCGCAATGCTGGTATACATTATATTGGTGTCGATTTTAGGGTACGACATTTGGTCTACATACCGAGCAAATCACCGACTTTTCAACAACCAAATAGAAGTACATGATCATTATGAGTTCAAACAAGTAGCTGTACTCAACGTACTCTATTTCGCTACCTTTGGCTCGGAATTAGCAGTAGTATCCATACTACCTATATTTTTTGCAGAGACCTTTTCCTTAGACCTTATTGTAGCAGGTTTAGTGGCTTCAACTTATGCCTTCATGAACCTTATGTCTCGGCCCGGAGGTGGCTGGTTGAGTGATCGATATGGGCGCAAAAGAACGCTATTACTACTTACCACTGGGTTGGCTATCGGCTATGCCGCCATGTCGACAATCAATTCTCAATGGCCACTCTACTTAGCCGTTATTTGCACCATGTTATGTTCCTTTTTTGTGCAAGCCGGAGAGGGTGCTGTATTTTCCATTGTACCACTTATCAAACGTCGACTCACAGGGCAAATCGCCGGCTTAACTGGCGCTTATGGTAATGTAGGGGCTGTCTTTTACCTCACTATGCTCACCAGCTTAACTTACGCTGAATTTTTTATGTTAATGAGCAGTACCGCAGTTCTGGGGTTAGTTACGCTGCTGCTTTTACGCGAACCTCAAGGCCACATGATGGAAGCAGCCGATGACGGTAGCGTAGTGATGATAAAAATTAGTTAAAAGGCGGACAGCGTGTCACAGCAACTCAGAATAAGTATTGGCAGTTATAGCCACCGCGGCCAACAGCCCATTAATCAGGATGCCTTTGCGGTGCGCGGAGATAATCTCAATGCCGCTGGCCATAAAGGTATGGTGGCCGTTGTCGCCGATGGTGTAAGCCACTGCAAGGATGGCCAACTAGCTAGCCAAGCTTGCGTTGCCGGGTTTATGCAAGACTATTTTAATACACCTAAAACATGGAGAACGGAACAATCGGTAGGTCAAGTGCTAACCGGTCTCAACCGTTGGCTGTATCGGCCAGACAAAACCGATCAACGAATAGAACAACAACGTTTAACTACCTTTACTGCAGCAATCATACAAAACACCTGGCTACATATATTTCATGTTGGAGACAGCCGCGCATACCTATACCGCGATGGCCAGCTTCAACAATTAACCCACGATCATTGTACCTGGGTGGGCAGCAATCAGGTTTTGAATCGCGCTATGGGCGCGGGGCCCAATATTCAGATTGATTTTTCAAGTCATCAATTACGCCAAGGTGATGGCATTTTACTAACCACTGACGGGGTACACCAATCGGTCACTCCTGCACAACTATCCTATTACAACGCAAGCTTATCTGAAGTTGATTTAGATGCGCGCGCCCAAGAATTAGTAGAGTGGTCTGCAGAACAAGGTAGTAAAGACAACATGACCGCGGTGTTGTTACGCCTAGATGAATTACCACCGGTTAGCGTGAATGATCAATTGCAAGACCCTGCTCACTTACCTATCGCTCCAGCACTCTCGCTGGGCCAGAGCCTTGATGGTTTCAAAGTACTGGACGTGATCTCCGCCACGCCTCGCAGTATGGTATACAAAGTACTGTGCCTGCATTCTGGCAGCACCCTAGTACTCAAGGCGCTTTCTATTGGGTTACGTGATGACCCCTTGGCGATGTCTGCCCTTGTTCGAGAAGCTTGGGTGGCCAACAACGTTAAGCACCCGCAGTTAATGCATGGTCATGAAAAGCCCAACACGCCTAGTGCCAATTATATATTGTTGGAGTATGTGCCAGGCACCAGCCTGCGCCAATGGATGTACGACCATCCAAACGCCAGTTTAGACAGTGTTCGAGATATCATTAAACAACTAATTCGAGCCGTACGCTCACTGCATCGTCTCGGTGTGCAGCATAGGGACTTAAGGCCAGAGAATATCATCATACAGGCAGATCAAAAGTTAGTACTCATAGACTATGGGAGCGTGGCGGTCGCCGGCTTAAACACCCATGTAGAGGAGCGCGTTGGGGCCTTAGAATATGCCGCACCCGAGCTTATATTAGGTGCTCCATGCCAACAACCTGACCATTACTCCATAGTGGTCATTGCCTATGAATTACTCACCGGGCACTCGCCTTTTGCCCAAACACCTAATCACTGGCAGCGTTATCGTCGCTTAAGTGAGTTTCGCTACCGGCCGATTTATACTTCAAGAAGTGACCTACCACACTGGCTTAACGCCTGCTTTGACAAAGCTTTAAGCCCAGATCCCAGACACCGTTACCCTGCCATGTCTGAATTTTGGCAAGATTTCACCACGCCCTCCAACCACTTAGTGCGGGCCGACGACATCCCCTTAGTAGAGCGTTACCCCGTGACTGTTTGGCAAAGTCTGTGCCTTATATTGGTTTTAATGCTACTGGTGCAAAACATATATTGGTGGTTATAAACGCACACTCTTAGTGCGCCGACTCACCTCGAGCTACCAACTTAACCTAACCCCGCCGCGCAAAACCTTTAATAGAAAAGGCTATAGCAAATTACTATGAATTACACAGAGTTGGCCTGATTAATGCATTAACAGTTTCGTAGGCCGGCATTTTTGTGGTATCTGTTCTCAGATAAGACACACATTAATGCTGATGCCACGCCATCACCCTAAATTATTATCGACAAAGACGTCTACCACCTGCCAGGGTTGTCAGTAGACGTGCGCGGGCAGAGTAGGCATTGGAGCAAAACAATGTTATTAACCCGCTTGGCCATAGTTGGCAACGGTATGGTTGGCCACCACCTCATTCAATCCTTGGCAGATCAGGATATTATCGACCAGTACGCCATTACCTTATTTTGCGAGGAGCCACAGCTGGCTTATGATCGGGTCAACCTAACTAAATACCTCAGCGGCAGCAGTTCTGACGACTTATCCTTAGGCAACATAGGTGACTATGAACGCTGGGGGCTAGACGTCAAACTGGGTGTAACCGTAACAAACATTGACTTGCAGTCACACTGTGTTTCAGCCAGTGATGGCAGCCACACGCAATACCACAAATTAATCCTAGCCACCGGTTCATACCCGTTCGTGCCCCCTGTACCAGGACACGATTTAAAGCCTTGTTTTGTGTATCGCACACTGGCCGACTTAGACGCTATAGAAGCGGCCGCAAAAAGCGCCCAAATAGGTGTTGTGGTGGGTGGGGGCTTATTAGGTTTAGAAGCCGCAAAAGCACTTGTTGATCTGGGCCTAACAACCCATGTGGTTGAGTTTTCTGACCGCCTTATGATGCAACAGCTCGACGCTGATGGTGGCGCCTTATTGCGCCAAAAAATAACCTCGCTCGGAGTTCAAATTCACACGAGCAAAAATACCCAGAGTATTAACCTCAATAATGACGGCAGCTTGAGCATGGCCTTTGCTGATGGCAGCACGCTCAACACCGACCTGTTGGTATTCTCTGCCGGCATTCGCCCCAGAGATCAACTTGCACGAGACGCAGGGCTTGATGTTGGTGAACGCGGCGGCATCACCATTGATGACAATTGCCAAACCTCAGATCCAGATGTCTATGCCATTGGAGAATGTGCGCTTTGGCAGGGGCGCATCTTTGGTTTGGTGGCACCGGGGTATCAAATGGCTAAAGTGGTGATCGGCCACTTACAACACGCATGCCAGCCATTTAGCGGCGCTGACATGAGCACCAAACTAAAACTCATGGGTGTTGATGTAGCCAGTATTGGTGATGCTCAAGGCACCACAGACGGCTCTAGAAGTTACCGCCTAATCGATGAACGCAATGGCACCTACCAAAAGTTAGTGGTTAATAGCGGCGGGAATACACTACTCGGCGCAATCTTAGTGGGCGACGCCAGCCTCTACGGCGAGTTATTGCAATATTGCCTTAATGGACTAGCGCTGCCTGAACACCCTGAGACATTGTTATTGCCAAGCGCCGGTGAGTCCGCCCAAAAGCCGGAGCTACCAGACAGTGCCACCATATGTGCTTGCCATAATGTGACCAAAGGTGATTTATGTAACTCGGTACAGGCAGGCCACTCCAACCTTGCGCAGGTGAAATCCCAAACCAAAGCAGGCACCGGCTGTGGTGGTTGCAGCCCCATGGTTGCAGACATAGTTAAAATAGCCGTATTGGCGCATGGCGGTGAAGTTAATCACAATTTGTGCGACCACTTTTCCTATAGTCGCCAAGCACTGTATGACCTAATACGTATTAAACAATTAACAACCTTTGATCAAGCGCTGGTCCAATACGGTAGCGGCATCGGCTGTGAAATATGCAAGCCAGCCATCGCTTCTATACTAGCGTCCTGTTGGAATCACTATGTGCTTGCTCGTGAACACGTATCACAGCAAGACAGCAACGATCGTTTTTTAGCCAACATTCAAAAAAATGGCACCTATTCTGTAGTGCCTAGAGTTGCCGCCGGTGAAATTAAACCCGAGCAATTGATCGTATTAGGTGAGGTGGCGCAAGAGTTTAATCTGTATTGCAAAATCACTGGTGGCCAGCGCATCGACTTATTGGGAGCGCAACAGGAGCAGCTGCCCGACATTTGGCATCAGTTGATTGATGCTGGGTTTGAAACGGGCCAGGCCTATGGCAAGTCTGTACGTACCGTTAAATCGTGCGTTGGCGATAATTGGTGTCGATACGGTACCGGCGACAGCATGGGTTTAGCCATTGCCTTGGAAAATCGTTACAAAGGTCTGCGTTCGCCCCATAAGCTAAAATTTGCCGTTTCTGGCTGTATTCGCGAATGTGCCGAAGCTCGCAGCAAAGACATCGGCGTCATCGCCACCGACAAGGGTTGGAATCTGTATGTGTGTGGTAATGGCGGCATTCAGCCCCGTCACGCCGACCTATTTGCTACAGACTTATCTTCTAAAACATTAATTAAGTATGTGGACCGGTTACTCATGTTTTATATCAAGACGGCCGATCGATTACAGCGCACATCGACTTGGCTTGGTCAGTTAGATGGCGGTTTGGACTACCTAAAACAAGTGGTAATTGATGATTATTTAGACCTTTCAGCCGAGTTTGAGCAACAAATGCAACACATAGTCGACAGCTATCAGTGCGAATGGAAGGCGACGTTACAAGACCCTGAAGCGAGCGCCAGATTTAAGCCTTTTGTTAACAGCGATGCTAAGGATACAAGTATTCAGATGCATCTGCTTCGAGGCCAAACCAGCCCACTCCCCCTTGCTGGGCGAGACAACCTTATCAACCTAGAGCAAATATAATAAGGAAATCAGTTATGAGACAGTCAACATGGTTACCCGTGTGCAACGCCGATGATTTAATTGCAGGCGCCGGTGTCTGCGTGTTAATAGACCAACAACAAATTGCCCTCTTCTTTGAACCTATAAAGGCGCAAGTGTATGCGGTGAGCAATCTTGATCCGATGCAACATGTAGAGTCAGTTTCGAGGGGGCTGATGGGAGGCTCATCAGACCAAACTTACGTTGCCACACCATTACTTAAGCACCGCTACGAGCTAGCAACAGGCCTTTCTTTGGACGGAGGCGATCGGCACTTAAGTTGCTGGCCGGCGCGTATTTTAAGCTCTGTCGTAGAAGTATTATATTCTCCAGGAAGCACCACCGAGGCTAGCTATGGATGATATTGCCAATGTAATGGATATCAACAGCACCTGTGCATACTGTGGTGTGGGTTGTGGCATCACCAGCAAACACGACATCAACTCTGGCGAACTCATTAGCGTAGGGGGTGATGTAAAACACCCAGCCAACCGTGGCCGTCTGTGCCTTAAAGGCGCCACCTTAGGCGCCACACTTAGCGCAGGCAAGCGCCTCCAACAACCTATGCTAGCAGGCCAACCTGTGACCTGGGACCACGCAATGGACCATGTGGCAACCCAATTTCAACGTATTATTAACACCTATGGGCCGCAATCTGTGGCCTTTTACCTTTCTGGCCAATTATTGACCGAAGATTACTACGTTGCCAACAAACTCATGAAAGGTTTTATTGGCAGCCCCAACGTAGATACTAATTCACGTCTATGTATGTCTTCATCGGTGATCGGCCATCAACGTGCGTTTGGCGAAGACATTGTGCCCGGCTGTTATGACGATTTAGAACACGCTGATTTGGTATTATTGGTTGGTTCCAATATGGCGTGGACTCACCCTATTTTGCACCAGCGGCTGCTCAAGGCCAGAGAGTCGAATCCCTCATTAAAAATCGTGGTGCTTGACCCACGGAGCACCGCTACGGCTCAACTATCCGATGTGCATTTACCTATTGCCCCAGATAGCGATACCTCTTTCTTCGTTGGGCTGCTTGCATACATGGCTAGCAACAATGGTTTAGACCATGGCTATATTACAGATCATTGCCAGGGTTTTGATGACAGCATTAGCGTAGCTCAAAGTAGTTGCCCGGATATTGCCAGCGTCGCCAAGGCCTGCAATTTACCCATTGCACAAATAACTCAAGTATTTGATTGGTTTTGCCAAACATCAAAGGTTGTCAGCGTATTTTCGCAAGGGGTTAATCAGTCGACCAGCGGCAGCGACAAGGTCAGTGCCATTATTAATTGCCATTTAGCCAGCGGTAAAATTGGCAAACCTGGCGCCACTCCGTTTTCTATTACCGGTCAACCTAATGCTATGGGTGGCCGAGAAGTAGGCGGGCTAGCCAACCAGTTAGCCGCCCACATGGACTACGAAAAGCCCCAAGATATTGACCGAGTGCGGCGTTTTTGGCAAGCACCAAACATAGTCAACGGTGCCGGCCTAAAGGCAGTCGATTTATTCTCGGCCATGGGCGATGGCCGCATAAAAGCAGTTTGGATTATGGCCACTAACCCTGTATTCAGTCTACCGGACAGCCATCAAGTCGAAAAAGCATTACAACAATGCGAACTCGTGGTGGTGTCTGACAGTGTGGCTAATACCGACACAACAGCTTTTGCTCACGTGCAACTACCAGCGTCTGGCTGGGGAGAAAAAGACGGCACAGTCACCAACTCTGAACGTATGATCAGCCGCCAACGCAGCATTATCAAACAGCCACCCGAGTGCCGCCATGATTGGCAAATGGTGGTCGACCTCGCCCACAGGTTAGGTTATGAAAATGCCTTTGATTATCAGTCTAGTGCCGATATTTTTCGTGAGCATGCGGCCTTATCCGGTTTTGAAAATAACCAGCAACGCCTATTTAATATCTCCGAACTAGCGCACCTCAATGACGATGAGTATCGCGACCTGAAACCCATACAATGGCCTATTACCCGATCCCAAGGTGCGTTGAGCGGTCAACAGCGCCTTTTTACCAACGGCAGATATGCAACAGCCAACGGCCGGGCTAGACTTCACCCCGTGACACCCAGCGGGTTAAGCACAGCCACTGCACCTCAATTTCCCCTATGGCTTAATACTGGCAGAGCGCGTGACCAATGGCACAGTATGAGCCGCACGGGCCAAGTCGCACAGCTTATTCAACATCAGCCGGTACTCCAGGTGGACTTACACCCGTTTGATGCCAAGGCATTTGGCCTCAGGCAGTCTGAATGGGCCGCCATTAGCAGCGCCTTAGGTCAAGTGCATGCACAGGCCAACATCAACCCCAACCAACTGCAGGGGCATGTGTTTATGCCTATGCACTGGGGCAAGCAGTTTGCCAGCCGCGGCCGCATAGGCCAACTCATAGCAGCCCGCACCGATGCCGCCTCTGGGCAGCCCGATTACAAACATACACCCGTCAACGTAAGTCCCATTGCAACACTTTGGCGCGCCAGTTTAATAAGTCGTGAGGAACTCACCTTTGATAACAGCATACTCTGGTTTAAGCGCCACACCGAAGCTGGCTACCACTATGAATTGGCCGGCACCAGCCGGCCCAGTGACTGGTTAAAGTGGGCCCATGAATGGCTACCGCCATACAACGACCTATTGCAGCTAAAAGTCTGTGATCAAAGTAGCTACCGCCTGGCAACCTACTTAAACGATGCGCTACAAGCCGTGTTGGTGATTGCACCCACCCTACCCCTGGTAAATACCGCCATGGTTAACATTTTAATGCAGCAACAGAAATTGACACCTCAACAACGCCTGCAAGTGCTTTCTACAGGATTAAGCAACCACGATGGGAAGCTAGAAAAACTCATTTGTGCCTGCATGCGCGTGTCTGCATCAGACATCTCTGGAGCCATTGACCAGGGTAACCAAGATATAACGTCTCTCAAAAAAACGTTAGGTTGCGGTACCGGTTGCGGATCGTGCCTAGGAGAGGTGCAGCAGCTACTTAAATCGCACTCGGTTTGCGTAGTGTAAGCGATATAGTGGGCCACCTCTTTGGTTACCAGCCCTGGCCCTATGACCAGCACTTTCGACAACTTCACCGGCATGTTTTATATGACCCTATCTATGGCATCATTTACCTTTGCCGACCTTACGGCTTAGTAGTCTAGTTCATCAATATGGTAGCTCTCTAGTGTGGGGCATATTGTGAATAACTGTTGTGCTGCGTCACTTCTAATTATCTATATAGCTGCAGCCCCCTCATGGAAAATTATTAACTAGGGAACCCGAGCACTCCTGAAGCACACTTACTGGGAATGGCGTCCTAGTACCTTTTCGTTATGAGAGGGGGTATATTTTGGCGTGTTGCTCTAAACCCATTACCGATGTAGCGATTTCGTACTAGGGATGTTGGTTCAATTGGTGCAATGAACTAAGTTCTTGCTTTTTCAAAGGCTTGCCATGCAGCTTCAAACTTTTCAAAGTTAAAGCCTGCTGCATTTGCAGGCTCAAGCACCAACTTTTCGGTGGCTAAGAGTTTATCAATAGCAGCCTCTAAAACGCGCATCACTGTAGGTGGTATAACCAAAGCGCCATGGCGATCTGCATGGATAAGATCACCTTCGTATACGGTCATGCCAAACACATTGACCGGCTGGCCTATGCTGCGCACATGCACAAAACCATGGCTTGGGCCTATGGATCCTGCCACCACAGGAAATCCTTCTGGCATGTCGCCTAAGTCGCGCATGACACCGTTGGTGAGAGCGCCGTTTAAACCAAACCCTTTGTGTACGCTGGTATTAATTTCACCCCAATACGCGCCAATGGCGTGGGGGTAATCCATGTCTTCAACCACAGCAATGGCTGGGCGTGTACCTTCGGACATGTAACGATAATAATTCATGCGATGTTGTTTAATCACGTCTGCGGCTTCGCGTGCGGGCTCGATGGCTGCAATTTGAGCCGTTCGTGCATAACCCACTATGGCACCTTCTTCCGGAGCCGAACACAACATGGTGCCTTTGGTAAACTGGTTAAATCCGCGCTGGCCTTGGGCCACTTCGATGGCGTTGCATACGGTAGGTGTGTCTACCTGGCGTAATTTTTTTAATAACTCGTTGTTCATTGTTATTACTCCTCCAGTGTATCGATAGCTTGGCTTAGCCATTGCATTAGGGCGGCATTAGTTGCCTCGGGTTGTTCTATTGTAGGAATGTGGCCCGCTCGCGGAATACCTATAAACGTTGATTGGCGCATGAGTTCATGCATCCGTTCATGCCGATCTAATGGGCAAAGTTGGTCTTCTATACCCATTATAATCAAACACGGCTTAGTAAAGGCTGCCAAGGTTTGTTGCTGATCAATGCGGTCACGCAACGCTTGCGACTGGCGTACAAACACCTGTGCACCTAAGTCTTGCGCCATGGCTAAGCACACTGGTGCAAATTGGTCATAGGCCTTTTGGCTATAAAAGTACCGTCGGATCATTTGCTCCGACACAACTTGGGTTAAGCCATCATTATGGGCCATTACGGCGTTCATTTGCGGCCCACGCCCTAACTTAACCTCTTCAAGTTCGGCCCATGGGTTAGTATCTAATAACGCCAATTTCAACACACGATCAGGTGCTTGACGCACAATTTCCATGGCCACAATGCCACCCATAGACAAACCCGCTAGCGCAAATTGTGGCGGTACAGTTGCTAAAACTTGTTGTGCAATTTCAGCCATACTGTTGGCATTGGTGATGTCCCCTACATGAATATCGGCGACTTCTGCCAACGCTGCAATTTGTGGCTCGAACATGCGTTGGTCACACATCATGCCCGGCAACAAGAGTAGTGGGATTTTATTCATCTTACCCTTGCCACGTAAGGCCAGCAGTATCTAGCGTATTACAAATACGGTAGATACTCGATTCGCCCGACATAGTAGCGCTTAAGCTATGGCTTAAGCCCGGTGGTACCCAACAAGTATCACCGGGGTTAAGAACCACACTTTGGCTTTGTTCTTGGCTCTCGTCTTGCCATATTAATTGCCAATGCCCTTTCATAACGATTAACACTTCGTGCTGGGCGTTTACATAAGGCGCAGTGGAGATTGAGTTGCGATTAAGCAACTCAACTTCAAACCCGGGTTTGTCTTTTATTAAACCGTTTTCACCTAGCACGGCACAGGGTTTATGTTTAGCCAAAGCCATCATATCCCAGTAACGCGCCAAGTAATCTGGCACTATATTTTCTACCGGGACTTCGGCGATGGAGGCCAGTTCTGCGGCGGTGATTTTTTCAACAGCGCACTCACCTGCGGGTAATTGCTGGCCTTTTTTGGTGTCGTAAAGCACACCAGACTCACCAAGCACTAATCCATGTTTTTCCGCTTCATCGAGCACTTGTGGCGCCCAAATAACACCTCCGCCCGAATCATCGCCGCCCAACATGGCCATAATCATGCCGTAGTCGGTGCCCACATTTTCGAAACCCCGAAAGATGCGTGTTGGTATGTTAAATAGGTCCCCTTCTTCAAGAATCACCTCGCCGGCATCGCCGTTACGTCCCCAAAAAAAGCGCCACCGGCCTTTTAATACAAAAAAAACTTCTGCTGTGTTGTGGTAATGTAACGAATTTATACAGCCTGGTGGCTGGCCTGCGGCACCAATATTAAAACCCGGTGTAGCCGCTATATGTACGTGCTGGTCTGGGCTTTCGGCAACGCCTGCACCAATAATGGTAAAGTTTTCTTTTTGGTCTGACCCCGGTGTATGGGCGTCAATAAATGCACTGCGACACGGTATAAGTTCACCGTAGCCTACGATTTGTGGTTGTAACATTATTGATATCCTATCAATTTAAATACCTAGCTAAAAAGGATGACACTAACTTACAGCGTTAACCTGTATGTAGCGCTATTTGTTTCCAGATGGCGGTTTCATCAATCACCACAAATTCGCGTCGCAGGCCCCATGGGCCATATTCCGCGTGGGCTGCCCCCATGATATAAACCTCGGCGCCGGTGGGTTTGCCAAAACTGCCCCAGCCTTCATGTTTTCCATGCAAGCCAAACCGGATGGCCACCCGGGGTGGCATCATCGGGTCTTGTCGGCCAATTTGATGTTCAATGGTAAACTGGGCGTTAGGGAAGCTAGACCTAAGGCCAATCCAAAACTTTTCGGCTTCTCCCCATGAGTGTGCACTCACACCACCTGGGTATTCCAGCTGGCAAGCACGATCATATTCTGTCGTTATACAATTGAGTTGGGCAGACATGATGCGCTGTAATAAGTCGGCATAGCGTTGCCCAAATTCGTCTTCGTTACCCTTGCCCGTGTAGGGCCCTACTTGATCTTGAGCTGGAGTAAAAGGTTTCACACATTGTTCTGGGCCACCTTCGCGCTCAATAAGGTCATGGGCATAGTCTTTTGGATCCCAACCTAACTGGCGCACTACGGCACCTTGGTCGCGAATTAACCACTCATCATTGATTTGGTTGTTGATAGCATGGCAGTCTGCGATTACGCGATACCTTAATGCTTTGCCTGTGGCTTTGCCGTACACCCCATCACCTAAGTGGGTGGCCATAGAATAAATACGGTGAGACGAAAGCATTCCGGTTTCGGGGGTGCCCGACCAAATCACATCTTCGCCCAACATCTGCCGGTCTGGAAATTCAGACAAGGTGGCCATAGTAGCGCTGATCACCGTTTGATTGCCTACCACCAATGAACCCGGCGACCGCACAGGAATATCCGCCGTATAGTAGTCGTGTAACGTGGCTAAGCCGCGTTGCTCCCAAATCTCTTTTGTGATGCCCAGAATGTAATCTGGAAAATCTACAAATTTATTATCAAAGCCTTTCACGTTTAATATCCTTTTGGTTTGCGGGCTGAGCCCCGCACAATAAGAGGTGAACCGATAGCGATATGTTGGTCTTGGTCACCATTGCCTTCAACTTGATCTAATAAAATGCGTACTGTTTCTTGCACCATTTGATTGGCCCGTTGGCGCACTGTGGTTAGGTTGTACGCTAACCACGAAGCCGCGGGAACATCGTCATAACCCACCACCGAAACATCTTCTGGTATGCGCAAACCTAATTCGAAGCGCAAGGTATCCATTACGGCGAAAGCCATGTGGTCATTGGCCACAAACACAGCATCTGGCGCATCGGTGGCAAACATACGTCGGGTGGCACTGCTAGCTTGTTCCATTTCAAACTGACCCACTTCTCTAGCGTGTAACTTCAAACCGGCTTGTTGTAGCGCCGCCACAAATCCAAATTCTCGATCTCTTTGTGTAGAGGCTCCTTCCCAACCGGCAATATAGCCAATTTTGGTGTGACCGCCCTCCATTAAAAATCGCGCTGCTTTGGCGCCACCCGACACGTTGTCGGAAGTAACAGACGAAAAACCGTCGTCCTGTTGAGCTCGGTTAAACAGCACAATAGGCACCCCCATGCTACTGCATCGCTGAGCTAAGCTAGAAGACAGAGCAACAGAGGCCGCAATGATGCCATCCACTTGATAATCCATAATTTCTTCAATCACCGAATCTAAGCCTTCGGCAGTTTTTGACGCCATAAATATAAGCACATGGTAGCCATTTGCTTGCAGGCTATTAGACAGTTTTTCGATGGCATCTGGATAAAATTGGTTGTCGAGGTAAGCCACAATAAGGCCAATAATTCGACTTTTTCCAGACACCATCGCCCTCGCTAAACTGTTGGGGCGATAACCTAACGTTTCTGCGGCCTTGTGAACTTTGAGCATGGTCTTTTTAGATGCTGACGCGCCAGGGGTGTACACCCGACTCACGGCAGATTGACTAACGCCTGCGAGTTTGGCGACTTGCTGTGAAGTAACTTTTTCTGGGTTCATTAGCCTGCCGTCCATCCGCCATCAACCTTCATGGCACTGCCCGTTACCATAGCAGACGCCTCGGTGGCTAAGTAAACCACTGCGCCCATGATGTCTTGCACGGCGCCAACCCTACCCAACTTTATTTTACTTTCAATCCAAGCTCGTTTTTGTGGGTCGGCAAAGGTGGCTGCTGTTAAATCGGTTAATATAAATGTTGGGCACACAGTATTAACCCGGATATTGTGTTGGCCCCATTCAATGGCCATAGCTTTGGTAAAACCTTCTACCGCATGTTTAGACGCACAATACACCGCGCGGTCTTGGCCGCCAATGTGTGCCATTTGGCTAGAAATATTAATTAGGCTGCCTGCCTTTTTAGCAGCAATCAAACCTTTGGCCACCGCCTGTGTGAGGAAATAAGCGCCCTTCACGTTTATGTCCATGACCGCATTAAAGTCCTCTTCTTGCGTTTCTAATGCCGTGGAGTGACGCGCTAAACCTGCTGAATTAACCAGTACATCAAAGGGGCCGTTTTGTTCAACTAGGATTTGCATGGAGGCAACCTGGGCCACATCCATCACCAACGCCTCAGCTGCAAAGCCTTCTTGCCGTATTTCTTTCACCAACTCATCCAATTGAGATTGCCTGCGCGCTGCCAATACAACATGGGCTCCCGCTCGAGATAAAGCCACAGCACAAGCGGCACCAATACCAGAAGACGCGCCTGCCACAAGCGCACGCTTGCCCTGTAGGTTAAAACTGGGGGATGAAGGTAATGCCATGGTTAAATTGCTCCAACAGGGTAATTAAGGTTGCCCATATTGCGGGCTTTATTAAATTCTCGCAAGCGTGTAAACACATCTACTCCAATTTGGTGGTATAAATCCAACAAATCCACTAATACCCAGTTCTCGCGGATAACGTCACCATCAATACGCCAAAAATCCAAACTGCGTAAATTGATGTTTTGCCCGCTAGCGGCTATACCCATCCAGCCATCATGTTGCAGACTTTGTTTCATATTGGGCCAACCTGTTACGGCAACATACTGACCCTGCGCAAACAAATGCATCTCAATCCCATCGGTTTGCTGACCTCGATCAGGCATGGCACTTAAAAAAGGCATTTGGTGCCAATTACGAAAACCTGCAATACCCCTACATGTGCCGATACCCGCTGGCCCATACCAATTCATACGAGGGTGCCAAAAGCGTGACAGTTGCATAACTTCTGGGCCACCTTTTTGCGGATGCAAACTCAGGTGGTTTAACATGTCTACAACTAAACCAGCGCTTTGTGCGGGTTGCTCTGGGTTTTGGTTATGAATAGTCAAGCCATCTTGTGATGCTGGCCCGGGCACTAACCCTTCACGACCTAATGAAGGCGCCATGGGCCAAGCATTAGCCTGCATCATCAATTCCGGAATATCCCAAATGGCCTGAATTTCTACTATTTTGTTATTCTCAAGGCGATAAAATTCGTGAAAACGGATATGTGCAAAATGCCCCGTGGGCGGAATTTCTAACCACGGCGCTACAAAAGTGCCAACATAATGCCCCGCGCAGCCTACCCATTGTTGGCCAGCGTCGGTTTCACCCGCCAAAACAATCCAATCTCGCCGCTCTAAGTCGGGTATGGCCCGTAACAAAGGCTGATAACATTTTCGATAAACGTCAGCGCCGTGCATATCACCCATGGGATGACACATGTGAACCGTGGCATCTTCATTTAATACTTGAGCCAATGCCATTTTGACTGTGTTTTCATCAAAATTGTGCATGGCGTTAAATAAGGGTTCAAGCCGAGCTTTAGCCTTGTTTTGAAGCGGCATTATTGAGCACCAGTACCATAAGGCACATGTTTCTTGCCGTAGCGTCGCACGCGTAAATTGCACTGCTCTGCATGGCCCACAAAACCTTCTAACATACATAAACGAGAACCATATTCACCAATCATGGTGGCGGCTTCATCGGTGGTGATTTTTTGGTAGCTATGGGTTTTTAAATATTTCCCCACCCATAAACCGCCGGTATAACGGCCTGCTTTTTTGGTGGGCAAGGTATGGTTGGTGCCAATAACCTTATCGCCATTAGACACATTGGTGCGCGGCCCAAGGAACAAACCGCCGTAGCAAGTCATGTTTTCTAAGAACCAGTCATCTCGATCTGTCATTACTTGTACGTGTTCGTAGGCTTTGTCTTCTGACACGGCTAACATTTCTTCGTAGGTGTCACAGACAATAACTTCGCCATAATCGCGCCAGCTCACCGATGCGGTATCTGCCGTTGGCAGTATTGTTAGAATACGGTCTATCTCGGCCATCGTCTCCTGCGCCAACGTATGACTATTAGTGACTAAAGCCGCTGGTGAGTTATAACCATGCTCGGCCTGGCCCAATAAATCGGTGGCACACATTTCCGCATCTACGGTGGTGTCTGCTATCACCATGGTTTCGGTTGGGCCAGCAAAAAGGTCGATACCTACTCGCCCAAACAATTGGCGCTTTGCTTCGGCAACAAATGCGTTACCCGGCCCCACTAGTAGATGCACTGGGTCAATAGTCTCAGTACCCAATGCCATAGCGCCAACAGCTTGTATGCCGCCAATCACATAGATTTCATGAGCGCCACCTAAATGCATGGCGGCAATCACAGCTGGGTTAGGTTCGCCGTTAAATGGGGGCGTGCAGGCAATAATGCGCGGCACACCTGCCACACTTGCCGTGGCCACAGACATGTGGGCCGAGGCGACCATAGGGAACTTGCCAGCAGGCACATAACAACCTACAGATTGCACGGGAATGTTTTTATGCCCTAAAATAACACCGGGCATTGTTTCAATTTCGATATCTAGCATCGAGTCGCGCTGCGCTTGGGCAAAGTCTCGCACCTGCTTTTGTGCAAACTTAATATCATCCATGTCCCTTGGTGATACTTTGGCGATAATGGCTTGAATTTCTTCATCAGATAGGCGAAATGAAGGTGGTGTGTAGTTATCAAATTTTAGTGCTAATTCACGTACAGCCACGTCGCCACGCGCATCTATGTCTGCTAAAGTCGCTTCAACCACCGCTCTTGTATTGGCGTCGTCTTGGGCTTTGTCTGCTTCTGCGATACTGTTTTTAAGGTAAGTAAATGCCATGCTGCTGCCTCTTTTATTGTGCTTTTGGGGCGTGTTGTTCGCCCCGGTCAAAGGCTTCCCAGCCTTTGCCATTAAATACGTCTACGCCAAGTTGTGCCAAAACATGGGGGAAGTCGACCATGACCCAGTTGTCACGAATTTTTCCATCTACCACTTTCCAAAAATCCATGTAACGAATTTCTACTTTTTTACCGCTGGCTGGCACTCCCATAAACTCGCCACTATGTAGCGCTTCTTGGCGACCAAACGCAGCTGCCCATTCGCCCATGTACAAGCGGGCTTCATCGATACATACCTTGTCTGAAAATGCAGCTTGAAAAGGCTGCTGCCAATTATTTTGGAATTCTTTTAAACCACTTTTAGTGCCACAACCTTGATTACCCATCCATCTAAAGGTGGCGCTAAAAAAGTCGCCAATGTCGGAGATACGGTGGTCGTTTAAGCCGTCTACCATGCTTTCTATTACGGCTTTGGTGGCCGCTGTTTTAGACAAATCTGTGTCTTTGGTTAGTGCGGCTTGAATCGGTCTACTTCCTTTCACGTTACAATCCCTCCAACGTTATACTGGCTTTAGTCATCCGCTCACCCGTTTCGGCATGAAACAAATGACACGTTGCAGCATCAATGGTGACTTTAAATTGATCACCAATTTTGGTGCGATAATCTTTACTCGCTTTTATCGACACCAAACCGTCTCCCAACTTAGCTGTAACCATGGTCGAATCACCTAACAACTCAAGGGAATACACCGTTAAACAATTAGTTGCAGCGGCAGCGTCAACACTCGCGTCTTCGGCTCTAAATCCCAAAGTTACCGGAGCATCCTCATAGTTATCGAAACCAGTGATACTCATTTCGCCTGCGGAAAACACACCATCAGCAATAACGCCTTTCACTAAATTCATAGCAGGAGAACCAATAAAACTTGCCACAAAAGTGTTGGCTGGGTTGTCGTATATATCCATAGGCGTGCCCACTTGTTGCACTATACCTTTGTTCATAACCACCACCCTGTCCGCCAATGTCATGGCTTCAACTTGGTCGTGAGTAACGTATATGGTGGTCACTTGAAGCTCATGGGACAGATTTTTGATTTGCGCACGTGTAGACACCCGTAGTTTTGCATCCAAATTAGACAAAGGCTCGTCCATTAAGAACACCTTAGGCTTTCGCACTATGGCCCGTGCAAGAGCAACCCGCTGTCTTTGCCCACCCGACAGTTCGGCTGGTTTGCGATGCAAAAACTCTTCGAGCTCCACCATTGCTGCGGCTTTCATCACTCTTTCGTGATGCTCCGCTTGTGGGATTTTTCTCACTTTTAGTGGAAAACGGATGTTTTCGTAAACGTCTAGGTTTGGATACAGCGCATAACTTTGAAACACCATGGCTACATCACGGTCTTTAGGGTCAAGATCATTAACTACTTGATCACCTATAATAATTTGCCCTTCGCTCACGTCTTCCAAACCCGCAACCATACGCATGGTTGTAGTCTTGCCGCAGCCCGACGGTCCCAACAACACCAAAAACTCTTTGTCCGCAATGGTCAGGTCCACATTGTTTACGCCAACAAAGCTGCCCCACCGTTTACTTATATTCCTAAGCGCTATCTCAGCCATAACCTTACATTCCAAAAAACTAAATAGATACGTATTCAAAAATTATCAGATTATATGCAAACTTGCAAGGGCTAACACCTATTAATGTAGGCGATTAAATTCTAAGAATGATAAATAAAACCATAATAAAGCCTAAAAATGGAGCAAAAAATACCCATTTTAATTAATTTTATTATTAATTTAATGAATAATTTCAATTAGTTATAATTAATGCTGGCAATCGATTCTGGAACGACCCGAATAAATACTTGCGCAACACATTACAAAAGGAGTAGACTTTTGCATACGCATGTAAACATTATCAAAGCGTCTTCGGTTAATATGGTTGGCATACGTATAAAAATACAGCGCTAAACGCTGCAAAATAACAAAACTACTTAAGGGCACATTATTATGAGTAAATTCAAAACTTTTGCGTTCACTGCTACGGCAGCCGCTATGTTAGTCAGCTCTGCAGCTAACGCAGGTTGCGGCATTAACGGCAACGCTAACGTTAGCATTCTTGGCAACGATTTCCCTGCACTACATGCAGTATTTTCAGCTGCTGAGCAATGTGCTGGCGATGGCGTCACCATAATCAAAAACCACAACAAAGACTTTAAAAACCTGATGGTGCCCGCGTTAAGCTCGAGCCCTGCAGAGTATTCAGCAGTAACCGTTGCCAACGGCACCTTGGTTACCTTGATGAACAATGATCTTGTGCGCCCATTGAACGACCTGGTAGAAAAACACGGTGCAGGCCTTAATAAGACACAGCTGGTAAGTGTAGATGGCAAGATAATGGCCATTGCATTTATGGCTAACGCACAACACTTATTCTACCGTTCCGACATTTTGGAGCAGGTGGGTTTAACTGCCAACGACGTTCAAACCTACGAGCAAGTTTTAGATGCAGCGCAGCGCATTCGTGATGCTGGCATCATGGAATACCCAGTAGCGCTTAACACCAAAGCAGGCTGGAACCTAGGTGAAGAATTCGTCAACATGTACCTTGGTACAGGCTCCGACATGTTTAAGGCGGGCACCGCTGAAGTTAGCATTAATAATGCCGACGGTGTAGCGACTCTTAATATGCTTAAGCAGCTGTCCAGCTATTCGCATCCAGACTTCTTAACATTCGACTCCAACACCACTCAAGCCATGTGGGAAGGCGGCAAGCTTGCCCTAGCTACCATGTGGGGATCACGTACTGCTGGCGTATTGGATGACGAAGGCTCAACACCTGAAGTGGTCAACGGCACTAACTTCGCTGCTGCACCAAGCTTTAACGGTGGCAGCACTCCAGCCTCTTCGCTATGGTGGGACGGTTTTGTAATTTCTAAAAACGTTTCCGATGCCGATGCTGAAGCCAGTTTTGTAGCCATGATGAATGGTATTTCTACAGAAATGGTGCAAGCTAACAATGACGCAGCGACTTGGTTAATTAACGGCTACAAGCCGAGCAAGGCCGCTTCGGGCGTAGCTGCTACCGCCATGAACGGTGCGTCTCCATACCCAATGTTGCCATTTATGGGCGCATTACATGGTGCTGCTGGTGCTGAGCTGGCTGACTTCCTGCAAGGTAACGAGTCTGCCGAGCAAGCCCTTTCAGACATGGAAGCTGCTTACACCACTGCTGCAAAAGAGAAAGGTTTCCTATAGAAAACCACTACTGAAAGGGCAAATGTTTGCTCATTTGCCCTTTTTTTTGCGCTTTAAATCACTTACCTTCTAGTAAACTATTTCTCTGCCTATCTAAAGGACTGGCCCTATGCCGCATCGCACGTTTTTTTGGTTTATATTGCCTTCATTGGCCGCCATGGTGTTGTTCATCGCTTTTCCCATTATTTCGGTAATCATCCAATCAATACATGTTGAGCATGAGCAAGTACTTATTTCCGTAGAAAACTGCGGCCCGTTTGGCTGCAAACAAATTACCGCCATAGATGCCGAAGCTACGGCGCTATTAAAAGCCGATCAGCCCCTAGGCCAGTTTAGCGGCCTTGACAACTACACCAACCGTAACCACCTCGCCTTTAAAGAAGTGAGCAAAGCATGGCACTCTAGCGAAAGCGTTGGTGCGTTTTTTAGCGCGTTACTTAACTTGCCTTTTTACAAAGCGTTACTGTTTACCTTGTCTTATACCTTTGTAGTTACCCCGTTTGTTATTGTTTTGGGTTTAGCCATTGCTTTAGGTGTAAACGGTTTGCCTAAACTTGCCAAAGGTCCCACCATTTTTGTATCGCTATTGCCCATGATAGTGACCCCGTTAATTGGTTCACTGATTTTATTTTGGATGATAGACGGCGACGGCGTCATTGGCGCCACGTTAAAATATTTATTCGATGACCCCAACCTTTCCCTAAAAGCATCACCTACATTAACCTGGATCATGCTGTTTGTTTATGGCATTTGGCATTCAGCACCGTTTTCCTTCATTGTGTTTTATGCAGGTTTACAAACAGTTCCTGAAGACACGTTGGAAGCTGCAACCATCGATGGTGCAAACCGATGGCAACGTATTCGCTACGTGGTGGTGCCCTACATGATGCCCCTAGTGGTGTTTATTACCTTAATGCAGCTGATGGATAACTTTCGGGTATTTGAACCCATCGTGGGCTTTTCTTCGGAAGCCAGTGCCACGTCTTTAAGCTGGATCATCTACAACGACTTAACTCAAGATACGCAGCTATTTGGCTCGGCTGGAGCCACTTCGGTACTCACCATTGTCGGTGTAGCCATTTTATTGTTGCCTGTTTTAGTGCGCACATGGCGCGACTTTAACCGCAAGTCTCATTAAGGAAACGACTATGTCTAGCCAAGCTCAACGCCGCTCTTCTATGCTGGCCATCACTTCCACTGGATTCATTGTTTTATGGATAATGATTGCAGCCATGCCATTCCTTTGGACCTTATGGGGTTCGTTTAAAGTTCAAGGCGACTTTTTCTCCAAAGCCGATTGGACCCATGCCCTAACAGGTGTGCGCACCATGGCAGAAACCGGCAGTGCGTTTACGACCAGTGGATATTTTGGTGCATGGATGGAACAAGGATTTGGTAAATCTGTCGTTAACACCTTTATCGTGGTGTTTTCTACAGTCATTATTTCGTTAACTTTAGGCACGTTAGGTGGCTATGCTTTGGCCCGATCTGGATTCAAATACTCTTTTTGGATACTTATGGTGGCCTTGGTATTTCGCGCTATGCCCCACATCACCTTAGTATCTGGTTATTTACTACCCTTTTTTGAGTGGAACATTTGGGGCTACTTGCCCACCTCTATTATTGTATTAGTGGCCATTAATCAGCCTTTTACATTGTGGATGTTACATTCGTTTTTTCTAAACATTCCTAAAGACATGGACGAGAGCGCAATGGTCGATGGATGCACTCGTTTCCAGGCATTTAGGCATGTCATTATTCCGGTTATGTGGCCGGGCGTTATTACCACCGGGTTATTTAGTTTTTTATTGGCCTACAATGATTTCGCCGTAACAGCGTCGTTATTAAGCCAAGAAAACCAAACCATGATCCCTAAAATCGCAAGTTTCCTAGGTACCACACAAGTTGAAGGCAATGTGATGTTTGCTGTTGCGGCAGTGGTTTCGGCTATGGTACCGCTGTTTTTCTTAGTGATGTTTTTTCAGCGCCAAATCGTTTCTGGACTTACTGCTGGCGCCGTAAAAGGATAACGAGTTGGAATATTCAATGGAAAAACTCGACCAAATACAAGCAGCCAAAGGGTGTGTTAGCAACTTTTATCACCAATTGGATGGCAGTGATGTGGAGGGCATTACCGCTATAATGTCCCAACATACAAGTAACAATTATATTTGGCGCGGGTATCACCCTTTCCACCAAAAAACCTGTGCCAAACAAGTTGCATCCGCCTTTTGGCAGCCTCTGCGTGCATCCCTCAAACACATGCAGCGTAGGCAAGATGTGTTTATGGCTGGCTACAATGAAATCGACAATTTTGAGTCGATTTGGGTCGTGTCCATGGGCCACCTCATGGGGTTGTTTGACGAACCTTGGTTAGGCATTCCTGCCACCGGCAAAATTGCCATGCTCAGATACTGTGAATTTAGCCGTGTGGTTAATGGCAAAATTTGTGAAACTGCCATGTATTTCGACATTCCACACCTTATGGTACAAGCTGGGTTGCACCCTTTCCCACCACAAACTGCCGCTGAGCTTGTTCAGCCTGGCCCCATGACCCACACCGGCTTAATGCACCAAAAGCAAGATCCCGCTGCTGGAAAAAAGACCTTAGCCGCTATAAATCATATGATCAATGCGCTGGGTGATTGGGACCATGATCTGTCTCTAGAAGACGAGCTGCGTTTGAGTTGGCATGAAGATATGCTTTGGTGGGGGCCCACAGGTATTGGCGCCAGCTACACTATAGAGCGGTATGCGCAACAACATTCCGGGCCTTTTAGGGCCGGCTTTAAAGACCGCGTTTTTAACGGCCATATATGCCGCATGGCAGAAGGCGAATTTGGAGGCTTCTTTGGCTGGCCTAACCTTAGTTTAGAGCCTACAGGCGGCTTTATGGGCATGCCTGCCACCGGCATACGCGGAGACATGCGAGTGATTGACATCTACCGTCGCGATGGTGATAAATTGGCCGAAAACTGGGTGTTTATCGACCTACTGCATTTTTGGAATCAGCAAGGCGTTGATCTACTCGCTCGAGCCACAGGTAACTGAGGCCGGTAACATTTTAGCGTGTTACTCCTGGCTTACGCACTGCCTCAGGCAACCCGAAATTTAGCCATCATGTGCCAGCTAAAGACGACATTTTAGTTGCTCGTGAAAAGGCTGCGGATATCACATATCTATCAGACAGTTATGTATCCCTTATATACTCACACTTCAGCCATTTATCCCAGCCAGTAATCGCCAATCGGTGTTATTACAGTGGTGGTTGAAACATCAGCCCCAGCTTCTTCTCGCCTTTTTGCAATATCAGGTCGTTCACCAAATGTTTTCATAAATTCTGGGTTTGGTACGTCCATCATTACATAGACTGAGGTTTCGTCTGGGTTAGCAGCGGCCCAAACTATTTTGGCTCCTTGGTCACCAACTTCAGCCTCAAATGACTTAGCCATTTCCGTCCAAGTTTTAAAGCCTTTGGAAATTTTTACTGTGACTAACATACTGGGCATCAGGTTTTCCTCCTATGTTGTATGTACATCGACAAAGGCTACTCTCTGATGGTAAGTAAAGCAAATCAAGGCTTATACATGCATGGCTAATGGATTTATCTTTGTGAATCCCCATGACCAGCAACCATTCTACCGAACTGATAATATTCGCAATCGCTGGGAAACGGCATTAAGAAAAGCCGGGGGGCGTTATCGCCCACCTGGGCAAATGCGGCATACCTATGCGTCCACCGCTTTAACTGAGGGTGAGGTGATGAGTAAAGTGTTACTGCTCACGGATTTGCATCTTTGTGTCAGTCAGATACAGCACTTATCTGAATAAGAAAACCAAGAATCTGTTTGGGTATACCTAATCTAACAAATGCTGTTCCCGTTGAAATGTCTATAGAAACCCGCTAATCACAACTGCGACGGTAATTCACGAGATTTAGTCACTACTATAGCCGGTGCAGGTTGGGATTTTGGTTTAACACGCCACTGATTTCATGAAATTGAGCGTCCACTGGGACCTCATTATTGTGTGTATAACCGCCGTTTAATGGCCTGTTATGAAGACGGAGGGTTGTTGGTCGATGGTATTTTATTGAGGCTCGCTGAGGACTGTTTCTGGTATGGTCAGGCCGATGATGACTTTTACAGTTGGGCCAGATCCCACGCAGTAGGGTTAGACGTTCAAATAACTGATCCTAAAATATTCATATCTCAGGTCCAAGGCCCCTACGCTATGAAAGCGCTAGCGGCAGCAAGCGACCATGGCATGCCTGATCCATTTGGCTACTTTGCCATGACTCGGGTTAAGTTTGGGGGCAGGAGTTAGTAATTACTCGTACAGGCTATACCAATGAGTTAGGCTGGGAGTTCTACACTGAGCCTCACCATGATGCAGATGCTTTGTGGCAGCATTTAAAGCAGGCTGGTGAGCCCTATGGTTTAGACATCTTTGGACTAGACTCAATGCATATACGCAGAATTGAAGCTGGTATTCTGAATGCTGGTTCAGATTTTGATCATTCAACCACACCTTACGACGTTGGGCTAGGCATGTTTGTGGATCAAGAAAAAGGTGAGTTTATAGGTCAGACAGCGCTTAAAAATGCACCTAAAAAAACGCGCTTAATCGGTGTCCTTTGTGCAGCAAAACCCCATATTGGCGCAGCCATCATCATTGATGGTCAAACCGTTGGTAAAATTATGAAATTTATTACATGTTTAACAATCAGCTTATTGATTACTAACACAGCTGACGCGTGCACAGAAATAGAAACTTACCCGAAAGAAATTTGCCAAGAAATTCACAAAGCGATTGGAACTTTCCTTTATCTTGCAGATATAGAATGGAAACAAGAAAACCGCCGTATTCATAGCGCTTCTCCATTAACCTTCAACCAATCACGGTAAGGCTTTCTCCACATGCTGCCAAAAGGCCGGTGATTGATTGTGATGTATCATGTGACACAGTTCGTGTACCACCACATAGTCCACGATGTAGTCAGGTGCCATGCTTGCCCCGGAAAAGTCTGATGACCCCTGCCTAAAGCAGGCTTGCTTATTATTAAGGCCAGTCTACCAACTGAGCAACCTGTAATCTATTAATAACTCAACTAGCCTATAGTGTAATGGCTAAGTAAAACTGGCCACAAATAAAAACGCATACCTGTAGACAAACTCTATATAATTTGCTGCAGGCGCACCAAGGCCTCTGTAAAACCAACTCCTAGATCGTACGTTTGATTCAATTCCAGCGAAGCGTCAATATTACCACCCAGCATCACAGGTATATCTATTTGCGATGCAAGTAATTGTAGCTCATCAATAAGCTGCTGATTTATGTCGACACTGGTAGCCGATAACACCACGCCTGCAGCATCAGTGCTTGCAACTACTGGAGACAACTGCGACAAAGGAAGATCGGCACCTAAGCATACCACCCGATAACCCTTTGATTGCGCACACAATGCAAATATAAGACTACCTAGTTCATGCCGCTCACCGGGTAAACAGGCAATCACCAACAAAGGACCGGTCTGATCTACCTGATGATGCAGTCTAGCCCCCACTTTATTACGTAGATAGATACTAAAGAAATGCTCTTCGGCAATCCCTGCCGGGCGTTGTTGCCAGCGTTCACCTAAGGTAACTAGGGTTGGTCGTAGCATATTATCCGTAACCACTTCAATATTGTACAAGGCTAAGGCCTGTTGATAAACCTGATCCAAAGCGAAACTATCAAACTGAGAAACTGCCTCCAGCATGGCATCGATAATATGCTGCCATTGCTGGTTATGAGTTGATTCCACCCGTGCCTTCAGCACTTGCCCCTGAGCCAACCAAGCATCCACTTCACGAATGGCTTTGCTGATAGTCTTACCTTGCTCCATACGGGCAAGCAACTGCTGAACGTAGAGTGCGTCATCATCGTTATAATAGCGATGGCCAGAGGCCGTACGATGGGCTGGCAGAATATTATAGCGGCGCTCCCAAGCCCGAATTGTGGCACTGGGCACACCGGTTTTCCCTGATAGGATGCGAATTGGAAAGGTGTCTGAATTCATAAGCTAAGTTTAGTCTCTATAGTTACCGAATACCATCAATCAACTGCCTAAGAATCATGCCTAAAAGAAATCATGATTGTAGCTGGTTACCATGGCATAATCGTAGTTCTCACCAAGCTCCAAAATAACGTACGCACCATAAACAAAAGGAAAAAAAGACACCTTTAGATGTCCCTCATCTTCTGCACCTACAAACAAAGCCCTGCCTCCGGAAGCTCTGTATTCCCCTTTAACTTCGTCATAGACAGCATTTAGCACTTTAATCGAGCCATTTTCATTCACCCCGTACGTAGCGGTGACGGCCTGCATATCTCGCTCGTAAGCATGATCTAAACGGTATATCTCATACCAGGCTCCCAAGTATCGAGTTAAATCGAATGACTGCACAGGTGTTATGCCTTGAGGCGTATCTGTGCACCCCGCTAAAACCATTATGAACATCACTAGAAATACCCGCATATTGCACCTCAATTATTTGTCTTCTGTATTTTGCATAATTATATGCATAAGATTAATTATATTATATTGTATTATATTTTGCAATTTATTGTGCATTATGATAGTTTTGTCTAATAAAGAGCAAAATTGTTGCGTTTTTTAGCTTTAACCAAGAGGTGAATAAACATGCTTCATAAGAAAATGAATAGGATTTCAACCAATGCCTGCTTAGCGGTAATGCTGGCATTGCCAGCCACGGCCAGTACAAACATAGAGGTGCCTAACTACCGTATTGTTAGCTCTGAATCTAATATCGAAATTAGGCAGTATGCACCCATGATCATAGCGGAAGTAGAAGTAACAGGGACGCGTAAACGGGCGGCATTAAAAGGCTTTAAACTCTTGGCAGATTACATATTTGGCAACAACACCATCTCTGAAAATGTATCTATGACAGCACCCGTAACACAACAGGCCAGTAGAAAAATCGCCATGACGGCACCTGTACAGCAATCGCCAACAGCCACAACTGAAGAAAACTGGAAAGTTAGCTTTGTTATGCCTGCCGAATACACCAAGGCAGCATTACCCACACCCAACAACCAGCAAGTAACGATCCGCCAGATAGACACCAAGAAACACGCGGTAATTCGATTTTCTGGCTGGAACTCCAACAACAATGTAAACAAACACAAACAACAATTAGTGGCTTACATACAAAAGCGAGGCTTGGCTACGGTGGGCGAAGCCCAATACGCATTTTACGATTCCCCGTGGACCCTCCCCCCCCTTAGGCGCAACGAAATTATGTTTGAGATTAAGTAATCAACCCCTAAAACACGAGCAACATAAACCAACTAAAAAGTGAGTACATTATGACTGATTTACTTATTATCGCTCACGGCAGTCGTCGTTGTTTATCTAACCAAGCAGTAACCGGACTAGCAGAAAAAGTAACTCTATTGTTGCCAATCCATATCAATCAAGTGCACGTAGCCTTTTTAGAGTTTGCTACACCAACCATTAAAGATGCGATTAACCTTAGCTTTCAAAAGGGCGCAGAAAAAATCTTGGTGCTACCTTACTTTTTAACCGCCGGCACTCATGTTACCAAGGACGTCCCAAGGGAGATTAATCACGTGATGAGGGCTTGGCCAGGTAAAAGCACCACCCTCTTGCCACATATAGGTGAGTTGGATGATATAGCTAGGTTAATTGTAAAGTCCTGCCTTGCAGAAATGAGTCACCTTGACGGGTACATTTTGATGAAAAACTCTCCAAGCTGTGGGCTTGAGAGAATAAAGGTGTTCCAGCCAAATGGGCACCCACACCAAATACGAACTACAGGTGTATTTGCCAAAGCCTTAAAAGGACAATACCCGCTAATGCCAATCGAAGAAGAAGGACGGTTGCACGACGACAAGCTATTTGACAATTTTGTACTGCGTGTTTATGCCTATAGCAATTTTCGTAAAGAAGTCTTAGAACTGCCTAGTTTACACAACCTAATTATATTTCACAGCCGCTACAAATACCTCTTAATGGCACATAATCAAGACAAATACCGCGCACTAGGTAGGCTGTTAGGTAGCAAAAACAGTGTACCGCTTGCAACACTTATTAACTCATATCTTTGTGATTTTATTGAGGCACTTTCCAAGCCTGCCTGTAGAAAGAGCCATACTAATGCGTTGTTCCATATTTTAGGGTACTTAAAAGGCAACCTCACATCAGTAGCACGAGAACACATCATTGAAATAATTCACAATTACAACAAAGGTTTAACCCCACTGACCACACCTTTAACCTTGCTTAAACATCATTTAATGCAACACGGCTCTACTTATATCCAACACCAGCGTTACTTGGAACCATATCCTGAAAAAATCAATCCAGTGATTCGATACCTTTAATAAGATAACCACTGAGCACCTATATTATGAGCACAATCGTTGAACAGTTTTGCCGCTACTACAAAGAATTTAGCCAAGAAAGTATCCCTGAGCTTGATGAGTTTTATCACCAGCGCGTGGTTTTTGTAGACCCAATGGGGAAAGTTGAGGGACTTAGCCACCTTAAAAATCATTTTAGCAAAATGATGTCTAATGTCACCTATTGCCGATTTGACATCACTGATGTGGTCAACAGCGATGCCCAAGCCTTTATTACCTGGACTATGACGTTTGCTCATCCAAAGCTAAATAATCATCAAGCAATCGACGTCTGTGGCGTTAGCCAGATCGTGTTTAATGAGCGCATCACATACCACAGAGATTACTTTGATGTAGGTAGTATGTTTTATGAGCATGTGCCTATACTCAAAAACGTGATCGGGTTGCTTAAAAAAAGGCTGGCATCGTGAAACGTATCTTAATTACGGGTGCGAGTTCGGGTATTGGTAAGCACCTCACTTACCTCTACTTATCAATGGGCTGGCACGTTATTGCCTGTGGTAGGTTATTAAGTAAACTGCAAGCTGCTGTTCCATCAGCGCACCCAGCACTCACCCTATGCACTTTTGATATTAATCAGCGCACTGAAGTAATAACAAAACTCAAACAAATAGAAGCGCTTGATCTAGTGATCCTCAATGCAGGGACATGCGAATACATGGATGACCCACTTCCATTTGATAGCGAGTTGTTTAAACGGGTAATAGAGACCAATGTCATTGGCACAGGGTATTGTTTAGAGGGCGTATTAGGCAATGTCAAACAAGGCGGCCAACTGGCTATAGTTAGCTCCTCTGTCACCTTGTTGCCACTCACGCGTTCTGAAGCTTATGGCGCCTCTAAGGCCGCTTTAGATTACTTAACACGTACTCTGGCCATTGACCTTAGCCCTAAGAACATCGCTGTTTCACTCATTCGCCCAGGATTTGTAGACACCGCATTAACACAAAAAAACACCTTTTCTATGCCAGGTCTTATCTCTGCTGAAAAAGCCTGCAGGTACATTATGCACGGCCTTGAAGAACAGAAATTGGAGATTAGCTTTCCAAGAAAATTCTTTTTTACCATGAAAATATTAGCGTTATTACCCAACACACTATGGCGTCGACTCGCCATTAAAATGATCAGGGGCGCCGAATGAAACAAGCACAGACGGATTCCAAAAAAAAACGTATCGCCATTATTGGCAGCGGTATTTCAGGCCAAACCTGTGGCTACTTGCTAAGCCAACAGCACCAGGTGACTTTGTTTGAAGCTAACGGCTATTTGGGTGGACACACAGCAACTATCGACATTGATATAGATAATAAAACTCTGGCGGTAGATACCGGTTTTATTGTCTTTAATGACCGTACCTACCCTAATTTCATCAAACTGATGAAGCAAGTTGAGATCGCCAGTAAACCCACTGAAATGAGTTTTAGTGTACACAATAAAGCCAGTGGCCTTGAGTACAACGGACATAACTTAGATACCCTTTTTGCACAGCGGCGTAATTTATTGAACCCACGGTTTTACTACTTTATTGTAGAAATTCTGCGCTTTAATCGATTGTCTAAAAAAGCAAATGCAGTCATCCACGACAACCAAGACGAAAGAGATTCGCAAGGCACGCTAGGCGAATTTCTCAACCAGCATGGTTTTAGCGATTATTTTGCTACCCACTATGTACTCGCAATGACTGCAGCCATTTGGTCTGCTTCTATCACCAGTTGCAGAGATTTCCCGTTACAATTTTTTCTACGTTTTTTAAGCAATCACGGCTTACTCGATATTGCTAACAGGCCCCAGTGGTATGTTATCAAGGGTGGCTCACGCAGCTATATACCCAAATTAACGCAGTCGATTCAAGACATTCGCCTTAACTCAGCCGTGTCATCAGTCACACGCCATGACGGACACGTAGACATTACTAGTGACAAAAAAACCGAATCGTTTGATGAGGTTATTTTTGCCTGCCACTCTAACCAAGCACTAGCGTTATTAAATGATGCAAGCACCACCGAATCGCAGGTGCTTGGCGCCATAAAATACCGCAACAATGATGTTGTACTTCATACCGATAATAGGTTGTTACCTACACACAACAAAACGTATGCAAGCTGGAACTACTGCATAGACCCACAAGCGGATGAGTTACCAACGCTAACTTATAATATGAATATTTTGCAGGGCCTCAAAACTGAGCAAGATCTTTGTGTCACTCTTAATCAAACTAAACGCATTGATCCACAGCACATTTTACGCCGCTTTACTTACGCTCACCCGGTTTTTTCACTTGAGTCTATTGCTGCACAGAATCAACGCTACACCATTTGCGGCAACAATTTAACGCACTTCTGTGGTGCGTATTGGTACAACGGGTTTCATGAAGATGGAGTGAGAAGTGCCTTAGATGTATGCCAACGCTTTGGCATCACTCTTGACACGGTGAATACAGCGGATACCGCCACATCTAACACACAGCAAGGCTCCGCAAATGCCTAATGCTCAGATAGATAGCCAAACTGCTGATGGTAGAACTATAAAACTAGCGATGAAGAGTGCTTTTTATATCGGCCATGTATTTCATAAGCGCTTCTTTCCAAAAGAACATGCATTTACCTATCCACTGTATATGAATTTTATAGACCTTGATGAGGTGGAATTACTCAACACCAAATACTGGTGGTTCTCCTCCCAGCGTTGGGCGCCTTTACAACTAAAAACATCAGATTATTTTAGCAATGAACCCATCCACACAAGCGTATTAACAACTAACGCTGGAAACTTCCTAAAAACCCATGCCATTGCTGTAGCAAACTCCTTGGGTGCAGACGTTAACACTATCAACCGTGTATGTGTGTTAGCTCAATTACGCTGCTTTGGCATTTATTTTAGCCCTATAAATTTTTTCTTTTTGTATGAGGATGATACTGCCAAATACCTCATTGCAGAAGTTAGAAACACTCCTTGGAATAAAAGCCATTGTTACTTGATCGATTTGATGTCACCTACACCGACCGAAAAAGCATTTCATGTTTCACCTTTTATGGATTTAGACATGGAGTACCGATGGCGTGTGGAGGAACCTACGTCAAGCACAGAAATTAACATAGAAAACTGGCGCCAGCGCCTACTATTTACAGCCTCGTTTTCCGCAACACGTTATGACATAAGCGCAAAAAAAATATCGGCAGTATTCCTGCGCTGGCCCATTGTGTCTTTAAGTATTGTCAGGGCTATTTATTGGCAGGCATTTAGGCTGTATTTAAAACGCGTTCGTTACGTGCCTTATCAAATAAAAACATCCGTATCATCCACTTTGCCAACTAGAAAGCCCACTACAAAGAGGAAACCATAAACATGAATATGCCCAGTACAAAAGCCATTGAAACAACGAAGAGCGCCTCTTTTAGTAAAAGAATAGTGTTTTCATTACTTAAAAAACTAACTGCCGGCCATATTCGATTAATTGAGAATGGTAACGAAGCGTTGTTTGGAGATAGTCATGCAGACATTAAAGCAACTATTACCATTCACGACCAAAAAGCCTACTCACGTATTTTATGGGGTGGTAGCATCGGTGCAGGCGAAGCCTATGTAGAAGGCTTGTGGAGCAGCGAAAACCTAGTCGATGTGATTCGATTATTCTCTCGAAATCTTGCTGCACTAGAGAAACACGAACAACGTTTCGGTTTCTTATTGAACATCATTAATATGGTAAAGCATCGCTTAAATCGGAATAGCAAAGCAGGCAGCAGAACAAACATAGCGGCACATTACGACCTGAGCAATGAGATGTATCGGTTCTTTCTAGATGAGGCGATGCAATATTCATCAGGTATCTTCCCTCATGAAACCACAACACTTGAAGAAGCCCAGCAGCATAAGCTTAAAACCATTTGTGAAGCGTTAAACCTCACCGAAGACGATCAACTGCTAGAAATAGGCACTGGGTGGGGTGGGCTTGCATGTTATGCAGCAAAAAATTATGGCTGCCACGTTACTACTACCACCATCTCAGACGCACAGTTTGACCTTGCGCAACAACGTATTAATGACGAAAATCTAAGCCATAAAATCACCTTGCTAAAAAAAGACTATCGGGATTTAACTGGTCAATACTCGAAAATTGTATCTATTGAAATGATTGAAGCCGTAGGGCATAAATTTATGTCTACCTACTTTGAAATGTTAGATCAATTATTAAAGCCGGGTGGAAAATCATTTATCCAGGCCATCACCATGAACGATCAGCGCTACGATAACTACGTCAATAATGTAGATTTTATTCAGCGCAACATATTCCCTGGTGGCCACTTACCTTCTGTCAGTGTGATGTGCGATCTACTTAAAAACAACACCAACATGTATATGAAACAGTTATCAGACTACCGCATTGATTACGCTAAAACACTTAGCGCTTGGAGAGCAAGCTTCTTAGACAATCGTGAAGCCATTCAATCGCTCGGTTTTAACGATGATTTTATTCGTTTGTGGGAATATTATTTTAGCTATTGCGAAGGTGGTTTTCGTGAGTCTGCTATTGGTTTAGCCCATATAGAACTGATCAAAAACGAATATTAAGGTGTCCGTAATGACCATGTGGCAATTGTTTCAACCAGTGAGTTTTCAGATCATGTGGGTTACCCTAATATGGGGTGGCAACGCATGGCTGCCTGTCTCCATCGCTATTTTAGTCATGCATTTTGTTTTAAGTCCAAGCCGCCTCGACGATGCCAAAGTGGTACCGCTTGCCTGTGGTGGATTTGTTATCGACTTATGCATGACCCAGTTGGGCTTCTTTAGCTTTGCTCTATGGCCAATGTGGTTGTGGGTTTTATGGGTGGCCTTTATTCTTAATTTAGGCCATAGCATGCGGTTTTTACGCAAGTTCAAACCGCTATACCTCATCAACTTTGGTGCAGCAGGTGGCGCTTATGCTTATTGGGCTAGCTGGAAGTTTGGCGCAGTAGACTTGCCTCATGGGCCCCTTATAACGTTATCAATAGTTGCCATCACCTGGGGCATCTTCTTACCATTATGTGTCAAGACGGATGCTTTAATAAGGAAACCTCGCAATGGGTAGCCTTAATAAACACACCACAGCGCTTACCTATATCTGCATGTTATTAATGCCAAGTCACTATACTTATGGCGAACAAGCATTAAACCATACGCGGTTTAATGCACAGACTTCAGTTGAGGTAACCCCTTTACCAACCCTTAAGCTAGTAGGCATAGCCGAAATGAAATGGCTATGGTTTGAAATCTACCAAGCCAAATTACTCACGCCAACGGGAACATATAAACCTAACCAATGGCCTCTGGCGCTAGATTTACTTTATAGGAGAAGCATCACTGCTGAACAACTAATTCAATCAACGATGCATGCGTGGGAACGCCAAGACATAGATTATCCTGTTGAGTGGGTATCGAAATTACGTGATATTTGGCCAGATATTGCACCACAAGATCAGCTTATATTGTATGTAGATGACGATAGAATTAGCCATTTTTTCTATAACAATAGATTCATTGGCTCCTTACGCGACCCGTTATTCTCAAAGACTTTTACGGCTATTTGGCTATCCAAAAAAACCTTGAGACCAGCACTACGTAATCAATTAATAGGACTAAACCCATGACTATTTTTAACCATTTCATTCACCATTGTTCACGTTTATTTGGGGCCATTTTTGTAAGCTTCTTATTGGTAGGTTGCAGTGCCAACATTTCTGATTACCAATCCACCACACCTGCATTCAATATGAAAACATTTTTTGACGGGAAGTTAGCCGCCTACGGTATGGTACAAAATAGAGATGGCAAAGTCATCAGGCGTTTTCGTGCCGATTTAATCGGCTCTTGGGAGGGTAACAAAGGCCTACTAGAAGAAGACTTTTTTTATGATGATGGCGAAACACAGCGTAGAGTATGGAATCTGATGAAGCATGGCGACAATAATTACAGCGGCGTTGCGTCTGACACAGTGGGTGAAGCAACAGGTCAAAGCCAAGGTTTTGCCTTTAATTGGCGCTATACCTTAGCCATAGACGTTGATGGTACAACGTGGGATATTGACTTGAATGATTGGATCTATCAACTAGATGAATCTCGCTTGATCAACCAAACTGAAATGACCAAATGGGGTTTTAATGTAGGCCAAATAACACTCATCATAGAAAAACTAGATTAGTTACTGATGATTAAAAATGTATCAATCATATGGTTTCGCCAAGACTTACGTCTGCGCCACAACCCAGCCCTAACTGCTGCATGTAAAGCAGCTAATGTTCTCTCCATCTATATACTCGATGATGAAAATGCAGGCAAGTATCGGCTGGGGGGAGCCAGCCGGTGGTGGCTTCATCATTCATTAAACGCTTTGGATTCATCCCTAGGCAACGCCTTAAGTGTCTATTGCGGTGATGCAGCCACAGTGATTGCCGATTTGTGCCAGCGCTTTACAGTTGATGCGGTCTACTGGAATCGATGTTACGAGCCCAGGCATATAGCGCAAAGCAAATGCATAAAACAACAATTATCATCACAAGGAATTAAGGCCCAAAGTATAAACGGCGCATTACTGAACGAACCATGGTCAGTACTTAAGAAGGATAGCAGTCCTTATAAAGTATTCACTCCGTATCACCGTGAGGCGAGTAAAATCGAGCGCCCTATCACTCTGCTGCCAGCACCTAAGTTGCCGGCACCGTTAACAATTGATCCTCAAAGTACCAGCCTACAGGCCCTATCATTAGCTGGGATACTGGCTTTTATGAGTGTTGGACGCCCAGTGAAACCGGCGCATCATCGGCGCTAAACACCTTTTTATATAACGGCATAAACGATTACAAAGATGGTCGTAACAAACCTGCCTTAAAAGCGACTTCCAGACTATCTGCTCACCTTCATTTTGGTGATATATCACCTCAACAAATCATCAATGCATTACTCGCCATAGCTGATGATCAAAACTGTGAGCACTTTAAACGAGAAGTACGCTGGCGGACATTTTCTTATTATTTACTGTTTCATTCCCCTAGTTTGCCTGACACAAACTTAAAAACTAAGTTTGATTATTTCCCATGGGAGAACAACGCAGCCTGGTTAATAAAATGGCAACAAGGGCTAACCGGCTATCCACTGGTTGATGCAGGTATGCGTGAGCTTTGGCAAACAGGACATATACATAACCGTGTGCGCATGGTTACTGCCTCTTTTTTGATCAAGAATTTACTCATTGACTGGCGCTTAGGAGCACGATGGTTTTGGGACTGTCTGGTGGATGCAGACTTGGCAAGCAACAGCGCCAGCTGGCAATGGGTTGCAGGATGCGGCACAGATGCCTCACCCTATTTCAGAGTATTCAACCCTATTATCCAAGGCGAAAAGTTTGACCCGCCGGGAGATTACACCAAACGTTATCTGCCAGAACTACAAGAGTTACCCAATAAATATCTATTTCGGCCTTGGGAAGCTCGGCCAGAAGTATTAAAAAAAGCAAACATCACGCTGGGCCAAACCTACCCACTTCCAATGGTAGATATTAAACAATCTCGACAAAAAGCATTAGAGTCTTATAGTATTACAAAGGAATTTTAGTATTCATTGCAGTTAACGTCAGTGTTACGCATGAGTATGTAGATTAAGGTGGTTCTAGCGTAATTGATGTTGCAGGCATTTGCTAGAATACTCCATTAACGTAGTTAAATTTTTATTCCTAGATAACTTCATTTCCCTAATCAGTGAGGATATGAAAAGAAAATTTCATTACACTAGGTCACCCTACCATTAGAGCAACTCTAACTATGCTTGATCAACTCAGTAAGCAACTTAAACTAGCTCAGGAAAAACAACAAGCAATAGTGCTGGTTAGAGTTTTAGCAACTGAAGGTTCGACCTACCGTAAAATAGGTGCGCGTATGTTGATCGATGAGCAAGGTCAGCAGTTTGACTTGATCAGTGGCGGGTGTTTAGAAACTCATTTAGGCCATCACGCCATACAGGTAATACAGCAAGGCCAGCCCAAGGTGATTGAGTATGATTTTGGTGACCCTGATTCTCCTGCATGGCTTTTAGGAGTGGGCTGCCGAGGTCGGATTAAGTTATTGTTAGAAAAATTATGCTTGGAAAATAACTACGGTAGCTTGACCTATTATATCAAGGCTAAGCAGGCGACTTCCCCTAGCTGGTTGATTACTGATCTTGCTACGGGGCAAAGCCAGCTATGCACTCAAGTTCCTGAAACGAATAACAATGATGTAACAGAATATATTAGGCCGGCCCCACGGTTGTTGCTGATAGGTGCCGGGCTAGATACTCCACCACTATTTAACCTTGCCCAACAGCTTGGTTTTTTGGTGCAAGTCATTGACCAGCGAAGCCAGATTCTACAACGCTATAATTTCACACAAAATGTTTCAGCGATAGAAGTGAGTAGCAACAACTTGGACGCTTTCATTAACCAAAATCCACAAGATTTTGCATTAGTAAAAACCCATAATCAACAACTTGATGCTGATTATTTAAGCCAAGCTAGCCTTGCTGAACTCTCCTATGTGGGGTTACTAGGACCTAAAGAGAGAGCTCAGAGGGTGGTAGATCAGATGCTGGCACCTGCTCCAAAAAACCTAGTTGCACCAGCTGGCCTTGATTTAGGTGGTGATGGCGCTCATGCTATTGCACTCTCTATTGTGGCGCAGATCCAAGCCCAGTATGAAAACATGAGTGCACAAAGTTTAGCAATAAAAGCTCAAGGCATTCACGATTAGCGATTTGCTATAGTCTCCTCAATTATAGGCCTAGCTGTCGATAATTAATTTAGGCCAGCCTCAAGCCAGATTTACCAAATGGCAGATGGCGAATACGCGGCTGACCAGCAGCGACCAAAGCATTAGCCATCGCAGGGGCTAGTGGAGGAACGCCTACTTCACCAACCCCAGTTGGGGCTTCATCCGATGGTATTAGATGTACTTCAATGACTGGCGCATTGTTTAAACGCATGATTAGATAGTCATGGAAGTTGCTTTGTTTTACACGCCCTTTCTCAATACTTATTTCACCATACATAGCCGCAGAAATGGCGAAGTTAATCCCCCCTTCAATTTGCGCTATGGCGCCATTCGGGTTGACTATTTTGCCACAATCCACGGCACAAGTGACTTTATGCACGGTGACTATGTTGTTGTCGACACTTAGTTCCACCACCATCGCGGCATAGGACTCAAAACCATATTCTACTGCGATGCCTTGGAAGTGGCCGGTTTTGGCCTTGTCCCATTTGCCTAACTTAGCAGCTTTATTTAGTACAGCCCTTTCACGCGGTGAAGACGTGAGTAAATTGCGGCGGTACTCATAGCTATCTTGCTGGGCCAACTGTGCGGCTTCATCAATCACACTTTCAGTAAAGAATGCATTTGAAGAGTGGCCTACTGAGCGCCAAAAGCCAACAGGTATATTGCTTTCAACTAGACTTAAATGTGTATCGGCTTCTATACCTTCTGGCAGGTAGGGGATCTCCGTAGCACCTTGGGCAATTATTGGATCACCAATGAATGCGGTTACCGGTATCCATTTTAGTGCTGAGGGCAGGGTGCCCGAGATCACGCGCTCAAATACTGAGCTGCTAGCAAACTGGTTATGCCAAGCTATGGGTTTGAATTGTGCATCTAAACCAATTTGAAAGCGGCTAATGACCATCGGGCGGTAGAAATCGTGTTGCATGTCTTCTTCACGACTCCAAATTAATTTAATAGGTTGTTTCATCATCATTGATATCTGCACAGCTTGTGCCACAAAGTCCGTTTCTCCTCGACGTCCGAAACCTCCACCTAAGAGCTGATTGTGGACATGAATTTGTTGCGTATCGAGGCCCGTAATATCCGCCGCCGTTTTTGCAGTTGCAGTTTGGCTTTGGGTTGGTAGCCATAAATCTACGCGGTCGTCTTGTACCCAGGCAGTGCAGTTCATCGGCTCCATTGTTGCATGAGCCAACCAAGGGACACTATATTCTACATCTAACACGTAGGGCGTATTAGGCGTGGCTTTGCCCTGTTCGTCGAGTGCGTCACTATAGGCTTTGTGTACTTCTTTTGTATTGAAACCTGCAATTGATTTATCGTAATCACTAAAGCTAGCTTGCAAAGCGGCAGCACCTTTTTTGGCTTGCCAGTATTTTTCTGCGACCACTACTAGAGCCCCCTCAATGGGAAGGACTCTTTTAACACCGGTAACTTGCAAAGCTGCTGTTTCGTTATAAGTTTTAACTTTTGAGCCAAAAATCGGAGCTTGCACAATTGCAGCATTAAGCATGTTGGGCACTTGTACATCAATGCCGTAGATTGCTTTGCCAGTGATGCGATTATGAGTGTCGATTTGTGGCAACGATTTGCCTATTAAGTTGAGTTGATCGTTGAATTTTAAGGGCACATCATCAGGCACCGGCCAGGTAGCCGCATCGGAGGCAAATTGCCCGTAGGGGAAAGCTTTGCCTTGGTAGATGACATGTGAGTCTTGCGTGCTTAAGTTGGCTACAGTGGTACCTAATTGAGCAGCAGCGGCTTTAATGATAATGCTGCGAGCACCAGCTCCCACTTTGCGCATCGTTAAGTAATAGTCTCTAACGGCCGTTGATCCATTAGTTAATTGCATTCCCATTGCGTTGTTGAACTTGCTATTTAAAGGGGCTTGGCGTATTTCTAATGTATGCCAGTCGGCATCCAATTCATCAGCAACCAGTTGAGCCAAACTGGTATTCACCCCTTGGCCCATTTCAGCGCAGGGTACAGTAACAATGATGCGGTTATCTGTACCGATGAATAGCCAGTTATGCATTTCATCGGTTGGTGGCGTATTGCTGTGCAGTAATTCCACTTCTGTATTAATATTGCTACAACCTATTAGTAAACCACTGACGCCAAAGGCTGCACTATTTTTTAAAAAATGACGACGTGTTAAAAGTGTCGCTTTCATCCTAAGCCTCCTTATTGGTGTCATAAGCTAAGTCCAACGCGCGCTCCATGGCTGGACGAATGCGGTTGTACGTGCCACAGCGGCATATGTTATTCATTTGTTGCTTAATTTTTTCGGGGCTTGGGCGCTGGCCTGCGAGTGCTTGGTTAACAATGGCAGTGGCAACCATGATTTGTCCAGACTGACAATACCCACATTGGGGTACATCTAACTCCAGCCAAGCTTGCTGAATTGTATTGAAATGTCCATCAGCGGCAAGAGACTCTATGGTTTCAATTTGTGTTCCGGACATGGCGGTTGCTGGCGCACTGCATGAACGCAATGGTTTGCCATTGACTAGCACCGTGCATGCGCCACATTGACCTATTCCACAGCCAAATTTGGTTCCAGTTAAGCCAACTTCTTCCCGTATAGCCCATAACAATGGAGTGTCTGTATCGACTTTTATTTCGACGTCTTTGCCGTTAATGTTGAGTGTTAACATGCCAGCTCTCCTGGTGTTGTATTGTTTGCCATTGGGACTTCGTATCAAGATCCACTTCGGCGTGTGGCCAGATAAAATAATGTATAGGCACACGATGCTGGTTAGCTAGAAGCCAAGGTTTCAAACCACGTTCAGGAGCATTGACCGTGGCCATAATCTTGTGTGGGATGATGACTGGAACGCCCCACGAATTGATATCCTGGTGTTGGTATTGGCTTACTAAAACTTGCGTGGGTCGATGTTTCCAATACTGATAAAACTCGAACGCTTTCTCGGTGGTAATAGCGTATTGGTCTACTAATACCCAGCCAATACTTTTCTGATTGTGAGCTTTTTGGGCTAATATGACGCTAGTGCCCATACCTTTGTGCCAATCTCGGTTGTGCAATATGTTCAGATTGGCGTGGGGTGTTATATCGTCATTTAAATCCACGGCTCCACTGACAACACATACTGGTAATCCAGTGGCTAATAATGTTTGGACTTGGTGTTGAATCAGGCTTTGGCTGCCCAACTGCAACAGTTGCTTTGGTTGGCCAAGACGGGTGGAATTACCAGCCGCCAATATAACCCAAATAAAGTCATCAACAATCATCAAAGTCACCTTGCTTTAGGCAGACTGGAAAGCGAAGCATAAAACGCTAACATACCCCTCTATTATGCATACAAATACATGCACATAAATGCAAATATATGTAAAGACACGCAAAGATGGACAAGTTGCATTAATACCTTGCCTTTAACGCCGGGCATTGCACTCTAAAAGCAATGAAACTGTTAATAATTAGGTAGTTTGATTCCTTACGGGTCACCGATCGATCTGGTTAACAACGAGGGTTATAGGTAAAGTCTACTAAAATAAGATGCGCCTTAAGCAGATCCTTATTAGACCCTTGAGAATATCTTTTTCATTAAAATCAACGTTAGTGAATTTAAGTGGGTACAAGAATTAAGCTGGTTATTCTTCTTTATTTACCGCCCTAGGGACAAGTTTAGCTATTCCCCATAAAATCCCTGCTAAAATAAAGACGCCTATATAATCGACTACCGGGATGCGGGGTAATACGGTATAAAACATCGGCCCCTGTTTTATCGCTACTAGGGTTGCGCCAACGAGGTATAACAGGGTGAACCCCCACTTATGGAGTTTGGTAAAGTTTAAACCATGCATTTGAGTGATTATAAAAATGCCTGCAAAACCAAAAAAGAACATACCCCACATGTTGTTGTCACTCTCTAAGGCCACTAGGGTGCCGTGCACAATGACCCACATTTCTAAAAAAAGCGTCCACTTACGATTAACATGAAACTGTGTAAAAAATAGCGACCCTTGGAGTAGGAGAACAAAGATGTAGGAGAAGCCCATTAGGTGTCCGAAGGTGGCTTCTGTAGGGTGATACCAAAAGGTATAGATGATGGCCCAAGAAAAATAATACCCGTGGTATTTTTTGGCAGCGTATATTAACTTTTTTGAAAATGGCACTTTCTTACCAAAGAATAAGCCCCGTCTGGGTGTTTCCATAAGCAAAACCCAAATGAGCATAACAACCACAGATACCTGTGCACTCCAAATAGACACATGCTGGGCTAGTCCATCGTACCAAAGTTGAGTTTGGATAATGTGCAGCACGCAAAAGAAACCGTTGAGGCCTAAGGCATACCAGTTAAAATTATGTAACTTGTGCCCATATGTGGGTTTGGCACGCTGGGCGTAGAAGATAAGGCCCCACATGGTGATTTGGTGGAGCCCATAAAAAAACCAAGCGCTAAACACACCCATGGCAGTCCGTTCAGGTAGTTGCCAAAAATACCAAGAGGCTCCTTGGTCTTCTAGGAAAACAATATCCTTTAATAAAGGTGCAGCCATCCAAATAGTAAAGGTAAGGGCTAATGTGGCACCGATACCCCATAAGGCTGCATTAGTGTCTTGTCTGAATGTTTTCTGATTCATATAATGATCTTTTCCAATGGCACAAGGTGTAGCTTAAAATGACTATAATAGGTCCTGTCCGACATTTCAACGCTATCGTGGCTATAGGCTTCTGCGCCGTTTGTGCGTTTTCTTTCTGGGCACAAGAGTCCCATGGAAACGTCCTTTTAGGTGAAATTCAAGTGCCATTAGTACAAATCCGACACTTGGGTCAAGGTGAGCTTGTAGTAGTGTTGTTTGAACAACTGGACCGAATCGAATTAGAAATGGACAAAGCTTTTCGAGTAAAAAAGCTCGCTGCCACATCCCAGGACTTGGTGGTGGTTTTCAGCAATGTCCCCTATGGGGAATATGCAGTTGGCGTTTTTCACGACCTGAACAAGAATGGCAAACTTGATGCTAACTTTTTTGGTTTTCCGAAAGAGGACATGGCAGTGTCTAATAATGCTAAAGGTGGCCCGTTTGGTGGCCCACTTTGGCAGCAAGCGAAAATTCAGTTGGCGCAATCAGCCATGGTGTTATCGACCCTTAAGTTGTATCCCTTTGGCCCTAAAACCACCGAATAACCACAGAATAGAAAATTTAGCCATGTGTACTTCTGCACATGCCAGTGGTAGGTCAAGTGTTCATATTTAGATGCATCTGACAGAAATAATACATTCGGCGTATCACTATATATGCTCGTAGGATATTTCACCCAACACTCCTTATGGTTACACCCATAATTGATCAACTTGGTCCCAACACCACTACACCACAACAGACCCATGAAATAGCTTGGCCGAACACTCCGTAATGCGCCAAAAGGAATTGTCTTCACCTGTCGTTTCGCTAGTTACAACCAGCGTATCACCGGTGGATAAATAGTATTGCTTGGCATTTAGTGCATCCTCAATGCCCAGTTCACCTTTGATAACGTAAATAAAACTGTAGCGTTTGTTAGCCACATTTTGTACGTGCAATGGCACGTTAAGCAGCTCATCCAATGGCATATTATTGGCTTCCACCTGCACTACGCGATCACTCACTTGAACCTGTGGCCGATGGATCAGATTTATGGCGAAGGCGGTCTGGGTAAGTAGTTTACATGTGAGTTGGCTTTCCCCAAAAAAGTCGAACGCCGTGCCGCTTTGATCAACAATTGTCTGGTTATTGTTTGTATCCAATTCGAACTCACACCTACCGTCTAACGTGCGATGGTGACGTATGTAACCTGGATACAGCGTGAAGTCGGATTGCGGGACCTCAATGGTTGCCGTAGAAAACCTAAACAGGTAATTTTGATCATTGCTTGTTTTTGGAAAGCGGTAAACCTCACTCATTTGACCGGCACCGTTACCCCAAAGCTGGGTTACAGACTCGGTATATTTAACGATACTAACTTGCATACCAGTGTCCTCTGCATGGCGTTCAATAGAGTTATTCAGTAGGCGTAGGCTGATCCGTCTTACCTGCCTTAACACGGTCTAAGGTACCTTGCCGTTGCTGAGCATTCACTGCGTCAGGCATTTCGGCTGCCAATTGTTTAATACGTAGCCGTTCTGTTTGGGGGGTGAGTCGCCCTGCATCCTGCAATCCCTGATAGCGCGGCCACGCCGCGTATTTTTTAGTCAATTGGTGCGGTTGATAGGTGCTCATATGGTCGGGGGTGATATCTCGATCGAAGACTAAGGCGCCAGCCGCAGCTGCCTCGGCTAACAGCTGTGCGCCTGCGGTTGTTCGTGCTATTGCTGCATTGGTTCCTAAGTCTGTATCAGTGTCTTCACGTTTGGGAGAGCCTAGAATCCATGTATCGGCGACTGCAATGTCGGACGCTTCACCAATACCGTCGGGGCAGACTTTGCAACGAAAAGGCATGTCCCACATACTTTCATCTTCTCCCCAAAAATCCAAATAATGGGCATCGACTACCTTTGCTGCAGTGGTAATACGGGTTGGACCCGGGCAGCCATGACCACGATATCGTAAGTCCGTTACTTGATCTGGCTCCACGCCCATGCGCCGATAAAAAGCCTTGATGGAATCGGGCGGCATATAGCCACCACACACCGGGGTCAGCCAAAATTTAACCAGGTCATTCACCCGTTTATCTTCTTGCGCGTAGTTACGCAAGCCCGCTAAGTCACAAGGTTTACCAATAAAAGCAAATTTTTGGTTACGATCGAGCACTTTATCTATCGCGATTAACGGTGCCGTGGGGCCATAACGCGAACCCGAACCTTGTAGCACTTGCTCAGTGGTCGTGCTGATATGCATTTCACCAAAACTCGGTTCGGTAGCATGCGCTTTGGCATGTAATATAAAATCGACTTGCTTGGTGGTTAGCAAGTAACACGCAAGTGCGGTTAACACGCCAGCGGTGGCACCGACATGACGTTGGTGGTCATCGCCAGCCCAAGTGTGCACCATGCGCTGCCATGGGCCCCATACATTATCTAACTTGGTGTCTGTAGCGATGAGGTTGTCTGGCAAACCTACGGGGTGAACCCCCGGGCACACGCGATCTACCAAATCTGCCGTAGCATGGTCTATGGCGTCGCTAACTATCGGCACCAAATACCCCGAACTACCTTTTTTAACCTGTATTAAGTGAGCTCCAGCGGCCGCCTGACACAGGCCGCAGCCGGTGCATAAGCCATGCTCTACAATTTGTTCAACCCGTTGCTTAGCAGTCAATTTCATAAATACCCTTGGTGTTGGCAGCAATGTATTGGCGCATTATTTCATAATATTGATGATCTTACTCTAAGCTAATTTTATCGGATATTTATGCCGGATGGCAGCATCTATTGCTGGCGTTAGATAACTGGGCTGGTGTTGCAATAGCTGCTCCACCTTAGTTTTGGCCCGAGCCCAATGGTCCATACTACCGCTCTCTTGCCAGACGATAGGCTCGTCTCGGTCGGCCAATTTTGGATAATAATAATCTCGTTCCATCGACACCATGGTTTGCGGCGCATCTATAAAGTGTCCAGAACCAGCAATAGCGGCCTTAATGGATTCAAAACCCAAATCCTCTTCCGTAACTTCGATACCGCGTAGGGCACGGTGTACGTGAGATAACATCTCATCATCCATCACAAAGGCTTCAAAAGAGGCTCCTAAAAGGCTCGCCATCATGCCCGACGATTCGTACACCATGTTGCCCCCAGCCAACCCACAAGCTAAGGCGGTAATGGCTTTTTCCATACCCATTTGAGCGTCGGGTACTTTGGCGTCGCTCATGCTTGAGCCACAACCAGACGGCAAACCTAAGCTATTAGAAAGTTGCGCCGAAGCGGCATTGAGCAAGGCCATCTCTCCCCCGCCCCCCCGAAAAGCGCCAGTGCGTAGATCAATTACTAACGGCCAGTTAGAAAAGATCATTGGATAACCCGGCTCAAAAACATTGATCATGATGAGCGCTGCTAGAGTTTCTGCCAAGGTAATAGCCAGAGTGCCTGCTAATGGAGCAGGCGAGGTGGCACCAGTCATGGCGGCTACAATATTGCTAATGGGCACACCGCGCTTCATACACGCCAAAGCTACCATTACCGCATCTTCACCGTATTTTAGAGGTGAAATGACTGGGCTGATATGGGCCTTACAAAATGGACGTTTAGCAAATTCGCCTTCACCCCCCAGGGCCATGTCGAACATATCGACGATGGGATCCACATGTTCTGGCAAGGTAAAGCTAGTGGCAACGGGTTTGGTGGTGCCACGCAGTAATGCGTACACCGTATTCACGTCTAACTCGTATAAATCGGGCACATCGGTGGCCACACAACAACGGGTAAACCAAGCCACGTTAGGCAACTGATCCACCAACCGAGTAAAGTCATATAAATCGTCTAGGGTGGACGGGCGATACTGGCCATTGTTCAAATCCAGAGTTTGTACGGCGGCACCACCGGTACCAAAATAAACCCTGTCTCCACCCACTTGAATATCATGCTTGGGGTCGCGGCCATAAAAGGTGAACTCCTTACAGGCCCCTGCAATAATGGTTTCTACCATGGACGATGGGTAACATAAACGCCCCAGTTCATTCACTTTAGCGCCCTGAGCCAATGCTTGCTTTAGGAGCACAGGAGGGACGTCGGCCATGCCTATTTCATCTAAGATGCGTAACGACTCAGTGTAAATGCGTTGCACTTGAGCCGGCGTTAGCGGCTGATATTGCCCACCCGACTGCCCTGGTGCACAAGGGTTTGTTGCGGGGGGTTTAGCTCTCTGCGCATGTTTAGCGGCGCGGGCTGAAGGTCGTCTAGCCATGGTTCACTCCTAGCTCTAACTACGAGGTTTGAGGTTAGCTGGGTCATACAGGCATGGCTCCACTACCATTGCGTCACAGACTTGACCAATGATGGATACCTTAAAGTGGCCCCCAATGATCGCCACAGCTGCATCTACATAGGCATAAGCCAAGTTTTTAGCCACACGGTGGCCATAGCCGCCAGAAGTAACAACACCCACCTGTTGGCCATGATGAATAACCGGGTCGCCACCATGGGCGGCGGCAAAGTCGCAGCTCACCTCTAATGTAACCAAGCGCTGGCGTGGGCCTGACTCTAGATCGGCTAGCAACGCTTGTTTGCCAATAAAATCTGGCTTATCCAGTTTCACAAAGCGATCCAAACCCGCTTCTATAGGGTTAAATTCATCAATGATTTCCGCTTTCCAATGTAGGTAACCTTTCTCCAAGCGCATGGATTCGGTGGCATAAAGGCCAAACTTACTCAAGTGGAAGGTTTGCCCTGCGCTTTGTAATAGCTGCCACACTAGGTACAACTGCGCATTAGGAATGTGTAGTTCGTAGGCTAACTCGCCCGAAAAACTCACACTCATGGCGTTAACTTGCGCGTAACCAAGGCTGATCGAGCGCACTTGCATCCAACCAAATGCAGCGGCACTACAATCATCACGGGGGCATAACGACTGTAACAAGTCTCGTGACTTAGGCCCTGCTAACACCAGTATAGTATGGCTATCGGCCATTTCCGTTAAGGTTACAGTGGCCGGCATACTGGTATTTAAGTAATCGCGGTCATGCCATTCTGCCGCGGCTGCAGAGCCATACCAAAAATGGTCTTCTCCTAGCTTAGCTAAGGTTGCTTCGCACAACATTCGGCCTGCATGGTTGAGCAAATAACACAATCGAACCTGCCCAACTTTTTTAGGTATCGCGCCACACACTAACTGGTCAAGCCACTGTTCTACACCTGCGCCTTTGAGCTCATAACGGTTAAAGCCCGAGACCTCCATCACGCCAACGTTGGCTTGAAGGGCCGCAATTTCTTGCGCCACTACCGCGTGGGATTCGTTAAAGCGGTAACCGGCAGTTTCCACAAAGTCCGGCGTAGGTTTAAACATCAATACCCGCTCCCAGCCATTCACCGTACCCCAAATGGCATCCAGTTGATCCAATACTGGATACAAAGGCGTGGTGCGGGCTAACCGAGCGGCTGGGCGTTGCTCGTGAGGCAAATGGTAGTGAAACTCATTTTGATAATCCTCAATGGCCTTTAGGCAAGTGTGTTCGGTATTGGCATACTGGCTAAAACGACGCGGGTCGGTGTACCAAGAATCCCACTCAGACTGACCATTAACAATGATTTCGGCCAAGATTTTGCCATGGCCGCCACTTTCGCCAATACCGGCCCTGAGCCCGATAGCACAATAGGCGTTTTCAATGCCAGGGATAGGGCCAATCAGAGGCGCACCGTCAATAGTATAGGTAATAGGGCCATTGATGATCGAATGGATGCCCACGGTTTGTAGGGCTGGCAAACATTCAAATATGCCTTCCATATTGTCTAAACATCGGTCTAAATCATCGGGGCACAAGGCTTTGGTAAAGTCGGGGCTAATGCCGTCCATACCAAAGGTTTTGCAACCTTGTTCGTATACGCCGACCAACAAGCCATGCTTTTCTTGGCGGCTATAAAAGTCATCCCTCGGGTCTCGTATAATGGGCACTCTAAAATCTAATGCCTCTAACTCTGGCATCGGTTCAGTTAGAAAATACATGTGTTCCATGGAGGTCACTGGGTGCTCAACCCCCAGCATATTGCCTACCTCATTAACCCGGTAACCCGTGGCATTAACTACTTTTTCGCAGGTAATATCGCCTTTAAGGGTATGTACAATAAACTCGCCGTTAGCTTTGCGGGTGATGTTTTCCACAGGATTAAAGCGATACACCTTGGCACCGGCTTCGCGGGCTTTACGCACCATAGCAAAGGTAATACCGGCTGGGTCGATGTCACCATCTAGCGGATCCCACCAAGCACCCAGCAACCCTTCTGGTTTTATTAGCGGATGGCGCCTAGCCACTTCGGCTGGGTCAATAAATTCCATGTCGGCACCCATGCCATTAGCCATGCCCACCATGTGCTGGTAGGTATCAACTTGAGCGGCTGTGTTCGCAAGGCGCATGCCTCCAGTAATATGGTAGGCAAACGGAAAGTCCACATCATCTGCTAACTTTTTATACAGTTGAATACTATGGCGTTTAAGGGCAATAGCAGTTTGATTAGCACCAAATTGCGTCACTTGTGCTGCAGCATGCCAGGTGGAGCCAGAAGTAAGTTCATCCCGTTCAACTAACGCAATATCAGTCCAGCCGTGATCTATAGCCAAATGATAAAATACTGATGCACCGGCAATACCACCACCAATCACCACCACACGCGCGTGAGCATCTACCCCTTCACTCATACTTCAACCCCAAAAAATAGCCTGACTACATCAGTACTTTACTTAAATATAACCCCAATTTACTCACCCAAAAGACATCAGACAAGCAAAAACTATTGCATTATGGTTCAAATATATTTAACAATAGGCTAATGAAACATTCCCTCCCTCCTCTGGATTCATTAAAGGCTTTTGAAGCCGCAGCAAGACACTTAAGCATTACCTTAGCAGCCGATGAACTGTGCCTCACTAAAGGTGCAGTCAGCTACCAAGTTAAACGCTTAGAGCAACACCTTGGGCACCCATTATTTAAACGAACAACGCGCCAGATTTTACTTACCGATGCTGGTCAAATGTTTTACCAAACCACCCAAAAAGTATTTGCAGACTTGTCCAACCAGATACGCCTACTAAACCAGCAGCATCAACAAAACTTGATCATTGCGGTGACTAGCTATGTTGCGTTGCGCTGGCTTTCCCCAAAATTGGCCAGTTTTTGTGCGCAGCACCCCAGCATTAATGTGATTATTCAGCACGCTATTAATCAGCCCCATTTTAGCAACCAAGGGGTGGATATTAGTATTCGTTGGCAAGAGTGTGGGGGCAGCTTAAGCAATGACACTGGTATCCATTTGCCTATGCCAATGTTTGCTGTGGCCAGCCCAAGCTTAATCCAACGATACAAATTGTTGCCGGGGGGTTTGGATGCGCCAGCAAATCTTGGCCAAGCACCCTGCCTCAGCATCCCTTTGCTATGTGAAGAGAGGGACTTAGACTTATGGCAGCTCTGGTGCCAAGGACAGCCCTTAGCCAACCCCCACCACATGATCGAAGATGCCAATGTGCGGGTACAAGCCGCCATTGATGGCCAAGGCATTATGCTGGCAGATGCCTTAATGCAAACCGAGATTAACGATAACAGCCTAATCTCCGTGAGCACTCACCAGTTGCAAGGATATGGTTATATTATTACCCCCCACTCGAGTCATCCACAAGTGCAGTTGTTAATGCAGTGGTTACAAACTTATGCAGACTCATTTTAACTAGTGCCGCATTGATGAGTTGGTGGGGGTTTATATTTACTCTACTGGCTGTGGCACTAGGTGCGGCTCTTGCATAGGTGAAATGCAACAGTTACTACAAACGCAGACGGCTCCGCAGCGTCACTTACCCACTGATAGTGACATAGCCTTTCTACAATAACTGTTCAATAACTAAATTTGTACATACTCACTGTAACTGATGTTTTCCATTGTGAAAATGGATATAGTGGGCGATCGCTTTTCAGACAACAGTTTGCTCTATGCCTAGCACTTCAGACAACCTTACCGGCATGTTTTATATGACGCTATCTATGGCGTCATTCACCTTTGCTGATCTCGCCTTAAAGTGGGCTTGTGAAATATTGCCCACGGGCCAAGTGATGTTTATTTTAGGCTTAGGCTGTTGTGGGTTGTTTTGGGGCATAGTAAAACGTAAACAAGAAGCCGTATTCCACAAAAGTTTTTTTATACCCGCCGTATTATTGCGCACTGCAGGCGAAGCCATTGCCGTGATTTTTATATTTTTGGCCTTAATACATTCAGCCTTCACGTCTGTGTCGGCTATTTTACAAACCTTACCTTTGTTGCTCACCCTTATTTCTTTTTTGTTTTTGGGCGAAAAAGTGGGCATTCACCGTATCTTGGCTGTTGTTATTGGTTTTGCAGGTGTGTTGCTCATCATTAGGCCTGGCGTGGATAGTTTTGACGTATTTTCTTTGTATGCCGTTGCTGCGGTCATTGGCATGGCAATGCGCGATATTGGTTCACGCCTGTCACCAACATCAATATCTGCATCCATGTTGGCGTTATACGGCGCCATGACCTTCGTTGTTATTGGTTTGGCAATGATGTGGTCCGAAGGCACCAAAGAACTCTCAATGGAGTCTAGTGGCTATTTATTGGCGATGATTTTATGCGCCTCTAGCGGCACTTACTATGCCACCAAAGCCATGCGCTCAGGCGAACTTTCAGTAGTCAGCCCCATGCGCTATACCCGCTTGTTATTTGGTTTGTTAGTGGGCGTTTTTATCTTGCAAGAACAAGTGGACCTGTACATGTTACTGGGCTCAGCTATTGTGGTATTTGCTGGGCTCTACGTTTTGTATAGAGAACAATTGCATCGCGCAGACCGAACTTGAGTCATCCTTCTGTGGCTCGCCAAGGCTTATACACCGGCGCGGCGCTCATACTTCTTTCAGAACTAGCCCTAGTGCTCACTGGGGTGATGATCCATACCTTGGTACAACATGTGCCTACTGAGGTTCTAGTATTGGCGCGTAACGCAATAGGGTTAACGTTTTTTATACCTTGGCTGTTACGCAACGGTGCCATTGCAATTGTATCCCAGCGGTTACCCCTACACTTAGTTCGTTCGCTAGTAGGTATAGTGGCCATGTATTGCTTGTTCTACTCTTGGGGGCATTTGCCCCTAGCGCAGGCTGCTGTACTCAAACAAACAGCACCATTTTTTATCCCTATTGTGGGCTTTTTTTGGCTTAAAGAGCGCATTACGCTGTGGACGGTAATCGCCATCGTAATCGGTTTTATTGGCGTTTGGGTTATCCTCAACCCAAACAGCCAAACCGACGTACCCTGGGTTGCGTTATTAGCTATTTTTGGCGCATCCTTAGGCGCAACCGCTAAAGTGGTGGTGCGCAAACTCAGCCTTACGGAAAGCAGCATCGTTATCGTGTTTTATTTTTCCTTATTCAATACCCTGTTTTCACTGGTACCGGCTGTATTGGCATGGACCACACCTAGCCTTTGGGTGTTGGCCGGTATGGTGGTGATGGCAGGCTTTGCCACCTTAGCGCAATTATTACTGAGCAAGGGCTATCGCTATGCACCCGCTGGGCAACTAGGCCCGTTCACCTATGGTTCGGTGATATTTGCTAGCCTGCTTGGCTGGCTATTGTGGGATGAGTTGGTGACTTCAGAAGCGATGATAGGTATGGTATTAGTGGTGGGTTCTGGTATGTTAGTGATGCTAGGAGCGGCGAAGGCTGCTGGTAAGTCATAGCCGTTATTATCAACGTTCGAGCCAACCATTCATGCACTCCGCATCCTTTCTTAGCATTAGCTGCATTAATCAACGAGTGTCTACACAGACCACCGATGCAGTCTCGTTACTCAAGCACGCAGCGACAAATCTAACTCACTTTGAACCTCGATTGCAGGCCTTTAGAAAAGTCGGCCCATGCCCTTCAGCCGCCCCTGAAGGTTTATTAGCGGGCGTGAGCATTTCTGTAAAAGACCTATATGCGGTCACTGGGTTTGATACTTATGCGGGTTCGCCCCTTGCATTAACCGAATTTAATAGCTCTGGCACGTTGGTTAAGCGGCTCACCGACGCCGGAGCCCACGTATGTGGCAAAACCCATACGGTAGAATTTGCCTTTGGTGGGCTGGGCACCAACCCCCATTGGCCAGTGCCGGTTAACCCTTTTGATAAAAACCAGCACCGCGTGCCTGGAGGCTCAAGCTCGGGTGCGCCAGTGTCCTTGTGGATGGGTGCTTGCCAACTGGCACTAGGCTCAGACACGTCTGGATCAGTGCGAGTGCCCGCCGCTTTTTGTGGCACGTTTGGCCTTAAAACCAGTGCCGGCCGATGGGAAAAAGATGGAATTGTGCCGCTGTCGCCCAGCATAGACACCGCTGGCCTGCTGGCGTTAAGCGCCGCAGACGCGAGCTGGGGATTTGCCGTGCTCGACCCTGCCACCTCGGCCAACCCCGAGGCATTTATTGAACGATGCAAACCCAATTCAAGGCCTATGGAGGGCGTACGTATTGGTGTGATAGACGGGTTATTTCAAGGCTGCGAAGGTGGCATTGATACACGAGTCATGGACTCGTTAAAACAGCTCCAAGCCGCTGGTGCCACCTTAGTTCACCTAGACTGGCCTCACATTGAGGAAACTTATCAACTGTTCCTAGAGGGTGGTTTGTCGGCTTTGGAGTTTCCGGCTTTTATCAAAACAGAACACAGAAAACCTTGGTTTGATCAATTAGCAGCCAGCACCAAAATGCGTTTTGCACACCTTACACAGGCAGACCTAGCCAATGCGTCGAGCCAAATTGCAGAAAAAAATGCTTTAATACAAACCTTTAACCAAGCGGCAGAAACATTACTAAAAACTGTCGACTTTGCAGTCTGCCCTACCTGCCCTGTTAGTGCCCCTACACTGGCTTATGTAGAAGCCAATTTAGAGCAATATAAAGAACGTAACTTCAAAGCCTTGCGCAATACCCAAGTGGCCAACTTACAATACCTCTGCGCTGCCACATTACCTTGCGGCTTGGATGACTTTGACATGCCTATCGGTTTACAAATAATGATGGGGCATGGTCAGGATGAGCAACTTATGGCTTGGAGTTGCGCCGTAGAATCCATTATTGGTGATGCCTTGTTTCACTATGCAGAGCAGCTAAACTAGATGAAAACACCCGGTCTTCATGCCTATAGCTTACTCGCCTTACAAGGTGCCGTGTGGGGTTCGTCTTTTCAGGCGATAAAGTATGCTTTAGAAGGGTTTGGGCCCATGAGTGTGGCTGCGGGGCGCATTTTTATTGCGGCCGTAGTGTTGTTAACCTATGCCCTAATGCAGGGCGACCGCTTGCCGCGTTCGGTCGCCACTTGGTTGAGTTTAATTGCCATTGGATTTTTTAACTGCGCCTTGCCCTTCTTTTTAATTCCTTGGGGCGAACAATCCTTAGACTCCGGCCGTGCAGCTATTTTTATGGCAACTGGGCCTTTGATTGCTATATTACTAGTGCATTTTATCAGCCAAGACGAGAAAATTACGCGCTACAAAACGGCCGGTTTTAGCCTGGGTTTTATAGGGGTGTTGTGTGTTATTGGTGTGGATACGTTTGCTTCTGGTGTGGGCGATTTGTTACCCCAACTTGCCATTATTGTTGCCGCGGCGTCCTACGTGATCTCGGGTGCCATGGTAAAACGGCTCAAGGGTTTAAGCAGTGCGATGTTGTCTGCAGGTGTATTAATCGGGGGCTGCCTGATTACGGTCCCTGCTAGTCTGTGGCTAGCCCCCCCCCTGGCTTCGATTACTAATCAAAGTCCCAACCTGCCTGATTCGGCCCTTATTGCGCTGGTGTATTTGGGTTTAGTGCCTACGGCTGCTGCATTTTTTGTACGCTTTTACCTCATCAAACAATATGGCTACACCTTTGTATCTCAGGTGGGTTACCTGGTGCCGGTATTTAGCGTGTTATTTGGTGTGCTGTTATTGGGTGAGGTGCTCACCCTTGCCATGGTTATTGGTTTAGTGCTTATCCTTGGGGGTATTATGTTAAGCCGCCAAGTGAGTAAACGTCATCACCGGTTCCCCTAATACCTGCATGTTTGGCTCTATGCCTAAGCCCGGCGATTGAGGTGCAGTTACCCAACCTTCACGCCGTTCAAATGCGCCCTTTTGAGCGGCCGACGCGGTGCTAACGCTCACCATATCTCGGGTATCAAGAATACAGCGCAATAGGTGCGGCGGAATAGTTTGACCCATGTGAGCGATGGCTGCAAAGGCAATATCAGAACCTACAGTGTCTTGTACACTGAGACTATAACCGGCACTGATACACATGTCCCGTTGACGGCGACAAGGAGTTAAGCCGCCGTTTTTAGATATTTTTAAACCCACACCTTCTGCTGCGTCATCACTTATTAGCTGCGTCACTGCGGCATCACTGTTGGCCAGCTCATCCCAGATCATGGGCATATCTGTGCGTTTACGTAACGACATATGTTCGCGCCATGTGGCACATGGGGCTTCAAGCACTATGTCTGCATGGCGCGGCAATAAACGCAAAAACCGCAGTCCCGTTTCTACCGTCAGGCCACCATTAGCATCAACAATAAAGTATTCCCCAGGTTGACGATCAGCCAAACACGCCGTCACCCGGTCTGCGTCTAACTGCGGGTCTTCGCCGATCTTAATCGAATGGCCTCGATAGCCCTGTAATCGATGCGCTTGCACCCGTTCGCGCATGGCTTCTGGGCTACCTGCATAAATCGATGATATCACCCCCATAGGTTCTGAGGTACGCCCGCCCAACAAATCACACACGGGCATAGACACAGCTTTGCCAAACAAGTCCCAGCAGGCTACATCTAAGGCCGCCTTGGCATGGCTGTGCCCCACTAAAGCGGCATCCATGGCATCGTAAACCCGATCTACACGACGAGGGTCTAAGCCTAAAATAGCCGGTGCTATTTCTTTAACTCCCGCTCTTACTCCCAACGCGTGGGCGGCAATGTAGGTGGCGCCAAAGGGTGTGCTTTCACCAAATCCAGTAACGCCAGTATCACTAGTGAGGCGCACAATGGTGGCATCAAAGCTAGCATACTCTCGCCCACCAGATAAGCGATAGGTACCACCGGCATAGGGTAGGTCTACTTGATAGACGTCTATTTGGCTAATGTTCATGGTGTTATCCTTATGGGTGCTCGGGGATCAGCACTAATTTGCCGGTAAATGCCTTAGCTAAAAAGTCGGTTTGGGCGGTATGTATGTGTTTAAGTGGGTAAGTACGCGCCACCACCGGCCTAATTTCATCGCCTTCGATGTAGCTCATCAAATTGTCAAACACTTGGGCCTCTTGGTACGTGCAACCAAAAAAACTCAGGTCTTTTAGGTACAGAGTACGAATATCTAGCTCCACCATAGGCCCAGCAATGGCTCCCGAGGTAGTATAACGCCCACCTCGGCGTAACAGGTCGAGTAATTGTGGCCAAGCCGGCCCTGCCACCAAATCCACCACCAAATCCACTTGATTGTCGCCGATGGCGGCGACTAGATCATCCCCTCTTACCACCAACTGATCGGCACCCAAGGCTTTAACATCGGCGTGTTTGGTAACGCCGGCAACAGCAATCACGTGAGCGCCACGGCGTTTGGCCAACTGCACTGCCGCAGAACCTACGCCACCAGACGCACCCGTAATTAACACGCGTTCACCGGACTTTAAATTGGCTCGGTGGAGCATGTTTTCGGCAGTAGAATAAGCACAGGGAATAGACGCCAACTCGGCATCACTCCATGACGTGTTGACCACATAAGCCTCGTCACTCAAAGCACAGGTATATTGAGCAAAACCGCCATCATATTCAGACCCAAAGGTAATGCAGCTAAAGGGTTTGCTGGGATCTTGCTGCATGGTACGCACCAATACCCGCTCACCTATACGCTCACTGTTAACGCCTGCACCCACGGCAATCACTTCGCCACAGACGTCGGCACCTTGAATGCGCGGCAACTGCAAGGCACTGCCAGACCAGGTGGCAGTCGCTGCATCCAGTTCATCGTAACCCGTGTCTGCGCCACTATTAGTGTCGCCGGTGACTTGTTTTGAATACCAGCCGATACGGGTATTGATATCAGTATTATTCACCCCCGCCGCCAATACCTTAAGCAATACTTCGCCTGCTTTAGGTTGAGGGGTGGCAATGTCTTTTTTATACACCAGCTGATCTAAGCCACCGTGGCCGACAAGGAGAACGCCAGACATGGTGCTAGGAACAGGCCGATTTTTTGACAGGTCAACTGTGTCCATTATATATTTTCGTATTGGTGGCGAGTGCCACGAATTTAGCAGTTCATTGAGCACCAAACAAGCAACATTATTGAGTTTCAATCATGACTTAATGTCATGGTTTTTATATTGTTTAGATATAACTAATGTTATAGTGGTCAGGACATCACAAAATCGAGCATGATAAACGTGACTAGCAAACAAAAAACCTTTGGGCTCGCAAACAACAGACATCAAGTAGCCCATTGGTTAATGCAAGTGTTTTTTGTGGGCCTAATGATCGGCACAACGCGAGTGGTGATCACGCCGTTTGCAGAGCAAGAATTTGGCCTAGCTAAAGATTCCTTATTGCTACTAAGCACCTTTGTGATTTCTTTTGGCGTAGTTAAAGGCAGCATAAATTTTGTGGCCGGACACTGGGCCGAACGTCTGGGCCGTAAACCCGTACATATCCTAGGCTGGCTGATTGCGTTACCTATCCCATTATTGTTTTATTTTGCTCAATCTTGGTCTTGGGTAGTAGCGGCCACCCTATTGCTTGGCATTAACCAAGGCCTCACTTGGTCCATGACCCAAACCTCCAAACTTGATATTACGGCTTCGCACGAACGCGGCTTGACCATTGGTCTCAACGAATTTGCGGGCTATACCGGTGTCGCCTTAGGCGGATTGGTAAGTGCTTACGTCAGCCAATGGTTGGGGCTTAAAACAGGCTTACTCATATTTGGATTGGCAATTATAAGCGCTGCATTGATATTAACCTGGCTGAGCATCCTAGAAACAAAACCTTGGACAGAGCAGCAAGCCCAAACCACATCACAACAAACCGTTAGCGAGCCAACTTCATCGTGGCATGTGTTCAAACGTATGAGTTGGCATGATTCGCGCTTATTGGCGATCACTCAAGCGGGCTGCGTAGAAAAATTTGTGGATGCCTTGGTATGGGTGGTGTACCCCGTCTATCTGTACCAAAAAACCGGCGACCTTACGTTAACGGGTTGGATCATTTCTATTTACGGTTTAGTGTGGGGCGTGAGTCAATTGATCACAGGGCACTGGTCGGACCGGTTTGGCCGCCAGCGCCTTAACGTATCCGGCATGGCCATGACCACCCTTGGGGTAATAATGATGCCGCTCATGCAGTCTGGTTTGGGTTGGTCTGTGAGCGCCGCCATTACCGGTTTTGGTATGGCTTTACTCTACCCTAACCTGTCTGCTGCCATCGTCGATTTATCACAACCTGCGTGGCGAGCAACGGCCATTGGCATTTATCGTTTTTGGCGTGACATAGGCTATGCCATTGGCGCCTTTGTGCTAGGCCTTTCTGCGTTCTTGTTTCAAGACCTAACCGCAGCCTTCTGGGCCGTAGGAATGAGCATGGCAATCTCCACAGTTTGGTTAGCTGTTCGAGGCTGACACCCCTAAACCCTGCCCAAGGCAGTTTCAATTTCACCAATAGTGAGCATCAAGGTGTGAGAATCCATTGGCGATTCATAAAACCCATGTTTGACGTAGAAGCGGCTTGCTGTGTGGTCCAACGCATGGGTGACTACAGCCCTCACACCAATTTGCTCGGCAGCCGAAACACAACGCATCAGAGCATCTTTAACCAAACCCGCACCTAAATGGGCTCCAGTAAATGGTTTAGCCACTGCCAATCGAGCTAAGATAATCACTGGTATAGGGTCGGGCATATTTCTTCTAACCTTGCCCAATACTTCGTGCCTCGCCACTGCGCCCGTAGCTAAAGCGTAATAACCCGCCACCTCATGATCCACTGTACAAGCTACATACGTGCGAGCAGAACCACCAACCATTTGTGCTTTAAGGGCCTTTTTAGCCAACCACACATTAAGACTGGGCTGGCCACAGTCGAAATTACTTACATCGTGTGCAGTGGTTAACAACGTAGGTGCACTTAGCGTTGCCATGACCTTCAAGACTCCCAGGGAACACTCATCGCCATCAATTTTTGTAGCCGAGGGTTGTGTGCTGGAGGCGCATCGAGTGAGGCAACAAACTTGTCATAATCCAGCTCATCCAAGCTGATGAGCTGTTGCTGTATAATTACTTCACGCGCTTTTTGGATGGCCGCATCCAGCATAAATTCAGTTCGGTTGCGGTGCATTATTTGAGCAGCTCTATCGATTAATCCACGTACTTCTGGCGCGGCTTTCATATTAATTGGAACCGATGACGTCATAATTACCTACCTTCATATGTATCTGATTAATACATAATATCGTATATACAGAAGATACACTATTCAAGGAAATTTTTACTTGGCTTAGCGGAGTCACCGCACGCCATCTTAGGAAGCGAGGTCTCGACCCACTAGTAGTGCTTTTAGCCAAGGATTAGCGTATAACCCAACTTATGACCGAACCCAATCACATAAGCACTGCCCTTCACCAACTACGTAAACAGCTCGTACTAGCATTACGTGCATCGCCGTTTGTAATGGACAACAACAATGACACGGCGGCAAAAGTAATTAATCGGCTTGTAGATCAAGGCCAAGTCAACTTAGATGCAGGTGCTAGTAATACTCTCGCCAATTTAATGCCACAGATTACTCAAGCCGCCACTGCTCTGCCGGAACGTTTATATAGTTTGGTGAATTGCGTGGCCGATTTGGAAGCTCATTTACCTTGGTATCAGCGGCCCATTGCAAATAACCCAGAGTTTATGGTGAGCCACAGCAATGCTCAAATTATTGGCCCAGAAGGGTTAGAAGTACGGCATGACCTCATTGTTGGCGTCACCCTTATGCGGCCCAATGTAGCCTACCCAGACCACCAGCACGAACCCGAAGAGCTCTACTTAGTACTAAGTGAAGGTTTATGGCGCCAAGCAAACGGCCCTTGGCATACGCCAGGCATAGGCAACTTGGTTTATAACCCCACCGATGTATTCCACGGCATGAAGTCTGTGGATGCGCCTTTGTTAGCCCTTTGGTGTTTACCATTGGATAAACCGTTTACGTCGTTTAGCGCGCCTTTGCCATCAGCATCTTAGCGGCCTGTTCCACAACGCTGAAAAAAGTCGGCTATTTCCCGATTGATTGCATGGTTCACTTTAAACTTGCCAAATTTTTGTTGATAAAACTGTTTCGCTTCGGGCGCTAACACGTCGTTGTAAGATTCGTACAAATGGCGGATATAATCATCGTTAAACTCTGGGTGGGCTTGGTAACTTATGGCTTTGTTGGCATACACGATTGCCGCTGCAGGGCAATGTTCTGCACTAGCAGTCACTTCAAGTGCAACCGGGGGTAAGTCAACTATTTGTTGGCCATGCCACGCCGCCACGGACATTTGGCTGCCGTCACTTTTGTTGTAGTTGATGACCCCAGTTTGATACACAACGGGAGCGTCGGCAACGCTTCCGCCTAATGCTTTAGCGATGGCCTGATGACCAAAACAGATACCTACCATAGGTTTATTCCCATAGGCTGCGCGGATCCACTCAAGCATGGGAGCCATCCAAGGTAGGTGTTCGTCTAAGTTATGTTTTGAACCGGTTAATAGATAACCGTCACAATCATCGTCAGCCCGTGGTAACTCACCATTAACCACTGTAAAGGTAACAAATTCAAACCCAAAGGGTGCTAACAGATCACGAAATTGCTGATCATAATAACCATACTTTGCATGCATTTCTGGCGATGACAAACCACACAGTAATATGCCTAATTTCAATCTATTTATCCTCTTTTATTAACCCTAAATACCCAACATCAATCATTGACTTGTGCTACTAACAGCGCTTTTGCCGCAGCCACAAAGTGATCAACATCATCCGCCTGAGTGCTAAAATTAGTCACTAAACGTACCACATTTTTGTCCCAACGGTCGCTGTAAAAATGGAAGCCTTGGGCCAACAAACCATCAATAGCAAATCGAGGTATTTTACAGAATAAAATATTAGATTGGCATTGGCATTCAATTTCTATCCCAACAATAGCCTGTAAACCGCGCACCAACCGTGCGCACATTTGATTCGCATGACGCGCGTTACTGAGCCATAAGTCGTGCTTTAAGTAGGCATTCATTTGGGCCGACATTAAGCGCATTTTGGACATCAAATGGCCAGCGCGTTTGCGCCTAAAAGCGAGTTCTTGGGCAAGGCTTGAATCAAATAGAACAATGGCCTCTGCCCCTAACACCCCATTTTTTGTGGCCCCAAAAGACAATACATCCACCCCCGCCTTCCAGGTCATGTCGGCTGCCGAACAATCCATGGCCACCAGTGCATTGGCAAAACGAGCACCGTCCATGTGTAAGCGCAGGCCGTTATCATGGCAAATATCACCAATAGCCTGTATTTCGTCAACACTATACAGGCTGCCTGTTTCGGTAGATTGGCTAATACTCACTACCGCGGCTTGGGATGAATGAACATCGCCTACTTTTTTCGAGGCCACGTTTGCTAGATTTTGCGCACCAATCTTGCTGCTGTCGCCATCAATACAAATTAGCTTCGCGCCATTGGTGAAAAATTCTGGCGCGCCACATTCATCATTATTGATATGGCTGTGCGGATGGCACAACACCGCACCCCAAGGGGGTGTAAGCACACTTAGGCCCAACGCATTAGCAGCAGTTCCTGTAGGTACCAAAAACACACTTACTGGGCACTCAAAAATAGCGCTCAGTTGTTGCTCTACTTGCTGGCTGTAGGTATCTACTCCATAGGGCGACTCTGGACCGGAACCGGCATTCACCATAGCCTGCAATACTTCAGCTGAAGCACCCTCTGCATTGTCGCTAGAAAAAACCTTGTTATAGGGTCCAGTTTTATTAATGCGGGTCATTATAGGTCTCAATTAGTTAAGGGTGGCCAGCAGTCGTGTAACTAATTTTTGATTGTTGCGTTGCATTGCCTGAGCTAAGGCCAAACCTCGAAAGCCATCCCATGCAAAATAAATGCTAATGACTCCAAGGGCCACTTGTTGGCACGCGTCTAGACCGGCCTTTGGGTGCCTTTGTTGCAATTCTTCGGTTAAGTCAGCGACATAAATTTCAAAACATTGGGTCATGCGCTCACTCACACGAGGATACCGGTGGGCAGCTGACAATAGCGCATAAAATGCGGGCAGCATGGCTTTATAGTCGCCTTCTGGATCAGTAGTAAACAGCACTGTGGCTAACCAATCATCACTGCTGTCGGAGCGGTGTGCCTGCTCCTGTTGACGCCAAATTGTTTCGAACTCATAGGCCACATAATCGGCCACTTGGTTGACTAGATCTTCTCGGTTGCCGGCGAAGTGGCGCACCAAGCTGCGTGAAATACCCGATTCTTGGGCAATATCATCTAATGAGGTTGCATCAAGGCCACGCTTTGCAATACAACGCACAAAGGCCGACATGATGGCGGTTTTCTTTTCGGCTTTAACAGATGGACGAGACATCAATTCATTCTAGTTAATTGTCAAACTTGACAAGTTTAAACCAGAAGTATAAGTTGTCACAAATGACAATAAACTTGGAATCTAGCAATGAACTTGATTCATCCTATGAAATCCATTGAACAACCGTTCGATGCCGACCCACAAAAGTCTTATACGATGGCCGCACGCTATTACACAGATGAGAACATTTACCAGCAGGAAAAAGCTGACATCTTTTGGCAGTCTTGGGTTTATATTGGCCACTCGTCGCAACTAAAAGATGCCGGTGACTACATCACTGCCAACTTACATGGCCAAGAAGTAATGGTCGTACGAGACCAGGAGGGTCAACTGGGGGCCTTCTTCAATGTTTGCCCCCACCGAGGTCATCAACTATTAACCGGGTGCGGTAATACTCGCGCCATCGTTTGCCCCTACCATTCATGGTGTTTTGATCAACAAGGGCAGTTTTTGCGAGGTCGGAACTTACAAGATTTAAAGGACTTCTCTAACCACGAATTTAACTTAAAACCCGTCAATACCGAACAATTTTTAGGTTTTATATTTGTTAACTTAGACCCCAATGCCAAACCTATGACACAGATATACGAGGGGCTAAAACAAGAAATTGAACATTATGTGCCCCAAATCGACCAAATTGAACGCCAGTACCACGCCGACTATAAGGTGGCTGCGAACTGGAAGCTTTTGGTGGATAACTTTTTGGAATGTTATCACTGTAACACTGCCCATAAGGACTTTGTTGATTTGGTAGACATGCCCAGTTATCAAACTAAGACTTACGCACGCTATTCCAGCCATATTTCCCACCAGCCAAGCAAAGCCAATAGTAAGGCGTACCAAGTACAAGGCGAACAAAGCTATGGTTATGCTGCTTGGTTTATGTGGCCTAACCTCACTATTTGGGTCATGCCGGGCGAGGCCAACATTAGCATGTTACAAATGCACCCAGATGGCTTATCTCAATGCCTAGAAACCTTAGATTGGTACGGCATAGGCAGCCAGTTAAGCCAAGCCTCCCACGCCGCCATTACCTACTTAGATGATGTACTACAGCCGGAGGATATCGGCCTTTGTGAAAGCGTACAAAAAGGAATTAACTCGCTTGCCTATAATCAAGGTCGCTTTGTCGTTGATGATCAAAGAAGCCATTTGAGCGAACATGGTGTCCATCATTTTCAAAAACTGGTTATTGAAGCGTTGGACCTAAACTAACCTGCAATTTCCAAAGGGCATTAACCAGAGGGTTTTTCAGGTTTTTTTTGAGTACCAATAGGCCCACATCATAGGCTTCGAGTTGCGGCGCAACGTCCAAAACTTGGATGCGCTCTATGGTCGGGCTATTGTCCAGAACAATCTTGGGTACCACCCCAATTCCCAGACCGAGGCTAACCATAGTGACGATAGCTTCGTTACCTGCCACTTGGGCGTAAACTGTGGGAGTAATATCCATCGCCCTAAACCACGCGTCTATACGTTCACGAGAAAGCCCCCCTTCTGGCAATACCATAGGCATTTTGGCCCACTGCTGAGCATTTTTCGGCGTAATCAAGGGGTGTTCCAAGTTACTTTGATCCAGCGCGGCAATAAACACCAAAGGTGACACGGTAATAGGTTTAAAGGCCAGCTCTCGCGGGAGGGTCTTGGGGTGAGCCGCAATAGCAAAATCCTCTTCGCCTGAGATAACGCGTGCAATGCCTTGGTCTGGATCACCCGTGTGAAGCTTAATCTCGATGCTTGGGTAATCTTGGCGAAAGCGTTGGAACAAATCAAACAGCAAGCTGTAAACAGCCGTGACTGAACAATACAAACTCACTTCGCCCTGTAACTGACCGGTCGCATCGCGCACTTGATGGCGAATAGCATCCCATTCACTCACTGCATTACGTGCATAGTCTAAAAAAGCTTGACCTTGAGGGGTGATTTGTACACTGCGGTTGTCGCGAGTAAATAAGTCTACACCTAACTCTGTTTCTAGTTGACGAATAGTGCGAGACAAGGCCGACAAACTCACGTGGCACGCTGCACTAGCTTTACCAAAATGCAGGTGCTGAGCCAAGGCGATAAATTGTTTCAAATTACGAACATCCATAAAGCTCACTTTATCACAATCATTACATCATGTTGCATAAATCGGTTCACTATGTAGCGTATATATCAATTTACGAAAGCATCTTCAAAGCGTATCATGTCGCCAGTTTGAAGCCATTCCAATTTGGCTGATATTGATTCTAGATTTAACCAAAGGACTTCCCCATGTCTAACAACTACTTTAATACCCTGCCTTTACGCGAGCAGCTAGAGCAGCTAGCCAAATGTCGCTTCATGCACATGAACGAATTCACCGAAGGCGTAGATGCCCTTAAAGGCAAAAAAATGGTCATCATTGGCTGTGGCGCTCAAGGCCTTAACCAAGGTCTAAACCTACGCGACAGTGGCCTAGACGTGTCTTACACCCTACGCCAAGCTGCGATCGACGAGAAGCGTCAGTCCTACAAAAACGCAGCAGACAACGGCTTTACCGTTGGCACCTACGAAGAATTGATTCCGACTGCCGATATCGTATTAAACCTAACACCAGACAAGCAGCACACGCCTGTTGTGACTGCAGTTATGCCATTAATGAAGCAAGGCGCATGTTTGTCTTACTCACACGGTTTTAACATTGTTGAAGAAGGCATGCAGATCCGTGAAGACCTTACGGTCATCATGGTTGCACCTAAGTGCCCTGGTTCTGAAGTGCGTGCTGAATATGTGCGTGGTTTTGGTGTACCGACGTTGATCGCCGTACACGAAGACAACGACCCACAGGGCCACGGTTTAGCATTAGCCAAAGCCTACGCCGTTGGTACTGGCGGCCATAAGGCCGGTGTATTGATGTCTTCTTTCATCGCCGAAGTTAAGTCTGACCTAATGGGCGAGCAAACCATTCTTTGTGGCATGCTACAAACCGGTTCTTTGTTGTGCTTTGACAAGATGATCGACAAGGGCATGGACGCAGGTTATGCCTCTAAGTTGATCCAGTTCGGTTGGGAAACCATTACCGAAGCGCTTAAGTATGGTGGTGTAACCAACATGCTAGACCGTCTTTCTAACCCAGCTAAGATCAAAGCCTTTGATCTTTCTGAAGAACTGAAAGTGATCATGCGTCCACTTTACAACAAGCATCAAGACGACATCATCAACGGCACTTTCTCTTCTACCATGATGGCAGACTGGGCTAACGACGACGTTAACCTATTAGGCTGGCGTGCAGAAACTGGCGAAACGGCCTTTGAAAAGACTCCTGCTGGCGACATGGAAATCTCAGAGCAAGAGTACTTCGACCACGGCATCTTAATGGTGGCTATGGTTAAAGCCGGTGTTGAATTGGCCTTTGAAACCATGACCGCTGCAGGCATTATTGCAGACTCGGCTTACTACGAGTCATTGCATGAGACACCTCTTATCGCTAACACCATTGCGCGTAAGAAGTTGTACGAAATGAACGCCACTATTTCTGACACTGCAGAATACGGCTGTTACTTGTACAACCATGCGTGCTTGCCACTGCTGGGCGACTTCATGAAGAACATCGACACAGACGTCATTGGCCGTGGTTTAAGCTCAGATGATAACGGTGTTGATAACGCCCGTTTGATCGAGATCAACGCAGCTCTACGTAGCCACCCAGTTGAAGCCATTGGCGCAACACTACGTGGCCACATGGCTGACATGAAGAAGATCGTATAAGGTAGATACTGCGTCATCGCTACGTCTTTGCAAGAAGCGTAGCGACGTGGCAATCCATAACCCACTGTATTGGATCGCCGCGCTGCGCTCGCGATGACGTATAGGCTCGTCGCCTCGCGATGACACATTGAACTATTATGACTATACAACTTACCGACCTACATGTTGAGTTTGACCAAGGTTTTCAACTCAAACACATCAACTGGCAAGTTGAAAAGCAGCAACATTGGCTGATCACCGGTGCTAACGGCGCCGGCAAATCGGCGCTCGCCGCCGTGTTAGCAGGTTATGGAGACATCCAATCTGGTAGCACCGGCGGCCTACCTTCTCCTATTGGATGGGTCTCTTTTGAAGCCCAAGCCGAACTCATTGACGCCGAACTTAAAAAAGATGACGCCGACATTACTGACGTTATTAGCCTCGGCACCTCGGTGCGCGAAATCATCTTCACGAGCGAAATAGATGCCGCCATCGCGCAGGATTTAATTACCAAATTCGAGCTAGACTACTTGCTCAATCGCGCTTTTCGCAAGCTTTCCACAGGCGAGTCTCGCAAGGTAATGATCATTCGCGCTTTGTCGTGCAAAGCCGAACTCCTCATCCTCGACGAACCCTTTGATGGCTTAGACAGCAGCACCCATGCCATGTTGCAAACTCACCTCTCTGGGTTAGCACAACACACTCCCATAGTCATGGTCCTCAACCGCTTTGATGAAATACCAGACTTTGTTAGCCACGTTGCGTATATGGAAAACGGCGAATTAAGGCACCAAGTTGAACGTAATGATGAAGCGGCATACGCTGAGCTTTATCAACTTCTGCACCTAAAAACTACACAGTTACAAATACCACCAGCGGATACCGACACCGATATTCCAGCCTTAAACCCACAGCAACCGTTAGTTAAATTAACCAACATCTGTGTTAAATACACCGATATGGTGCTCATCAACAACCTTGATTGGACCATAGAAGCCAATCAACATTGGCAATTGAGCGGCCCTAACGGCAGTGGTAAAACAGCCATATTGTCGCTTATTACCGGCGACCACCCTCAATGTTATACCAATGACATTTTTGTATTTGGTTTCCAACGCGGCAACGGCGAAAGCATATGGCAAATCAAACAATTTATTGGTTATGTTTCCACTGCCTTACAATGGGAATACCGAGTCGGCACTAGCTTACGTAATGTGATTATTTCTGGGTTTTACGATTCCATTGGTTTGTATAGCAAAAGCACCGACCGTCAAAAACAAATTGCCGATCAATGGCTTACTTTGTTGGGCATGCAAGACCGAGCAGACTACCCATTTAACAAGCTCTCCTATGGAGATCAGCGTTTATTGCTCATTGCCCGGGCCATGGTAAAACACCCACCGCTATTGATTTTGGACGAACCGTGTTTAGGTTTAGACGACATCAATCGTCAGCTAGTATTGGCGTTAATCGAGAAGATTTGTGAAGCTAATGAAACCTCGGTTATCTACGTTAACCACCATGCCCAAGACCGTATTGCGGGCATCGACAACTACTTGGCCTTGGAAAAATCAGCCGACAATAGTTAGTCTTTATGGGTACTAATTTTCTCGCCAGAAAGTCACTATTGAGGTATTGTTCAGGTTCAGGTCTAGGTGTTTGATCTAAGTAAGGAATCTAAATGAAAAGCTGGATTTTGCTATTTTTTGCGGTGGTGTGCGAAGTGGTGGGCACCTCAGCCATTAAACAATCTGAGGGGTTTACCAAATTTTGGCCCTCAATAACCGTGGCTGTGGGTTTTGCCTTGGCTTTTTATCTCCTGTCTTTTTCCCTTAAAGCTCTGCCTATTGGTGTGGTTTACGCCGTATGGTCGGGCATGGGTATTGTATTAATTTCGGTAATTGGCCACTGGTTCTTTAATGAGCGTCTCGATACGCCGGCCATTATTGGCGTTAGCTTTATCCTTGCAGGCGTTATTATCATGCAGGTATTTTCCAAGGCGGTGGCTCACTAATGCCAAAATTAGGCATGCCAGAGGTTAGACGCCCTCAGCTCATCCGCGCCACGATGGACGTCATCAATCAAGTGGGTTTCCTTAACGCCACGGTGGCTAAAATAGGCCAGCAAGCGGGCATTTCACCCAGCATTATTAACCATTATTTTGGTGGCAAAAGTGGCTTAGTAGAGGCCACCATGCGCAGTATTCTTAAGGACCTGTCTACGGGTATTAACTTACGTTTATCTAAGGTTCCCAAAGACGATACCCTAGCGCGCATTGAAGCCATTGTTGGCGAAAATTTTAGTTCGCACCAACAAGATGAAGCGGTGGTAAAAACTTGGTTAGCATTTTGGGCCCAAGCCATGCACGACCCAACCTTAAACCGCATACAGCGAGTGAACGAAAAACGTTTATTGTCGTACCTCAGGTTAGAGCTAAAGCGCTCTATGCCCCATGCACAAGCACAGATGGTGGCTATCAGCATCGCGGCGTTAATCGACGGCATTTGGTTACGTGGCGCACTTAATCCACAAGGTATGAATTCAAATCTAGCCCGCCAAGTAGTGCAGGATTATTTATTGCTGTACATCAAACACAGCTAACGACTTAAACTGTAGAGCGCCCAAAATTCATCCACTCGCGCTCCGTCGTAGTGATCGGTATATTCTGCTGGCAGCAATTGCAGGTCTCCATGGGTGGCTGGATGACAAATAATTTCTGTAGGCTGGTGTATTTTGCACAATGTTTTTTGCCATTGGTTACGTAATATAAACTGCTTACGCCCAGGGTACTTAAACGGCATATAAGACAAATCCGCCCTTTGTACCGCACCTTTTGCCCGCAGAGAAAACCAACACAATAAAAACTGTGGCTTACCCAACAACCCCCAGTCCAGCACTAAACGGGTGTGGCCCACACCTAGCGCCTTTGCCGGTGCGGCAATACGCTCAATAATACCCGGCAACAAATGCACATGGTGATGGGAATCAAAGTAGCTTAAAGCCACACCCAGCTGTTGTAAGGCCCTCACCTGTAACGAAAATTCTACTTCAATGTCGTTTAATAACGCAGGTGATAACTTGCGACAGCCAAACCAACTTTGTTTAATCAAATATAACAATGGCCGTGTTTGCCCTAGCCCTTGGGCAGTGTGCTGGCCCGTAGTTTGGCCTAGTAGCTCACCGTTAGTCAGGTTAAAGTGCAGCCCAAGTTGAATGCCCTGCACCGCCATTAATTCGTCCAACAAGTAATGTTTGTGCAGGCTATTCGCCATGATCGATACGCGTTTTATGACTCCCAGCTGCGCCAACTTAAGCATGCCTTCGTTAACCGCTGGGGATATACCCCAATCGTCGGAGGTGATTTGTAAACGCTGATTCTGAATCACCGTTAACGGCGTGCGTGGCTCATACTCTCCACGCCTTTGTTTGTGTTTTAGATGCAATAAAGACTTAACAGAACGCACCAACTCACCACCAAGGTGCAAGGTAGATTGATCATGATCGTGCATTAGGGTCACGGGGATAGAGGTGACTTTGTCGCCATGTCCTTGGGCCAACAAAAACATTTCGACGTCATAGGAGAACCCATGACAGGTAAGGTGACAAAACAGTCTAGTCGCAAACTCCCTCGTCATAAGCTTAATGCCACATTGAGTGTCGGATTGTTTGATACCAAACATCAACCTAACGGCACGGTTATAAAGCAAACCAAAAACATGGCGTTTAAATAGAGAGGGCAGCAGCTTGGTGGGTAAATGAACACGGCTTGATGCTAAACGGCGATTGCCCACCACTAAGCTAGCGCCGTTACCCAACGCCTCTTGGGCTTGGCTGAGAAAGGCTAAATCAAAAGGCAGGTCTGCATCAATAAAGGCAATAGCACTGTACTGAGTTTTTAGAAACGCCGATTGTAATGCCGCGCCTTTGCCTAGGGGCGCCAAATGCTGATGCAGCACCACACGCTGATCATGGGCAAACTTAGCCTCTAACAGAGCGTGGGTTTTTTCAACTTCACCCAGCTCACCATTAACACAAATAACCACCTCAAACTCACCCTGCCAGTGGGCCTGCAAATAGTCCAGCAACACCTCTACCTTGTGCAAGATAAACGTGCCACTGGCTTTGGCAGGAATTATGATAGATAAGTCTTGGTTAGGCATAGCGCCCCAGGTATCTCGTGGGTTAAGCAGAGCTGGTTATTGTAATGCAACCAGCCCCTCCCTGTCGTGGCTTATTAACTCAATGGCCGATTTGCTGTGCCGGTGCGTTGCGTGTTCTGCCAATCTTCGGCTATCCAGACCTTGACGGTAGCAGGTGCCAACGGTGTTTTACCTAAAATTAAGTCAGCCGCTTTTTCAGCCACCATGATGGTGGGCGCATTTAAGTTGCCATTGGTAATCACCGGGAAGACAGACGAGTCCACAACGCGCAATCCACTGACCCCGCGCACCTTGCATTGACTATCGAGCACCGCCATCGCATCGTCGTCTGCTCCAATTTTGCAGGTACACGAAGGGTGGTAGGCGCTTTCTACATTTTGCTTAACCCATGCATCAATCTCATCATCAGTTTGAACCTTAGCCCCTGGTTGAATTTCTTCACCCTTAAACGGGTCTAAGGCAGGCTGATTGAGTAATTCGCGGGTGAGGCGGATACAGTCGCGCCAGTCTTGTTTGTCTTGTTCGGTACTGATGTAGTTAAACACAATCTCTGGCGCATCACTGGCCTTGTTAGAGGTGATACGGATGTGACCACGGCTGCTGGGTTTATTAGGCCCCACATGCACTTGATAACCATGGCCATCAAAGGCTGCATTACCATCATAACGCATAGCGGCTGGCAAAAAGTGGTACTGAATATTGGGCCATTTGAGGCCTGCTCGAGATCGAATAAAACCACAGGATTCAAAGTGGTTGGTGGCGCCTAAACCTGTTTTGGTAAGCACCCACCGGGCGCCGATTAAACCCATGTTAAAATAATCGAGTTTACTATTAAGGCTGATGGGCTGCTTGCACCGGTACTGGAAGTACACTTCTAAGTGGTCTTGTAAGTTTTCGCCTACACCCGGCAAATCGTGCAGTACAGGCACTCCAGCATGTTCCAGCACTTGCGCTGGCCCCACGCCAGACAGCTGTAATAATTGTGGCGAACCCACAGAGCCTGCACTAAGGATGACTTCTTTTTGGGCACACACTTGCTTTAACTGCCCCCCTTGAAGGTACTCAATACCCGTGGCCTGCTTACCATTAAACAAAACCTTTTGTGCGATAACGCGCTTCATTAAGGTAAGGTTTGGGCGCTTAAGGGCACGGCGTAAATGCGCATTGCTGGTGCTGGCTCGAACGCCATTTTTTACCGTCATATGCATGGCTCCAAAACCTTCTTGTTGCTCGCCATTAAAGTCTTTGGTGTATGGGTACCCGGCTTGGGTACCGGCATCAATAAAGGCCTGATACAAAGGGTTCATGGTCATATTGTTGCCACCGCAAGTGCCTACAGGGCCATCACCACCGCGGTACTCATCTGCACCACCCTGCCAAGTTTCAGACTGCTTAAAATACGGTAAACAATCGGCATAATTCCACCCCGTAGCCCCTTGTTCTTGCCATTGTTCGTAGTCCTGCGCGTGACCGCGTACATATACCATGCCGTTAATCGACGATGATCCACCTAGTACTTTGCCTCGCGGGCAATGCATTTCGCGGCCATCAAGCCCAGCTTCGGCTTGACTATGAAACTGCCAAGCGTACTTTTCTGTATTCATTGGGTAAGACAAGGCGGTAGGCATTTGAATAAAAATGCTTTTGTCGGTTCCACCGGTTTCTAATAATAAAACCTGATGCTCGCCACTTTCGGTTAAACGGTTGGCCAACACACAACCTGCAGAACCTGCGCCTACAATAATGAAGTCGTATTTTTTGCTCATGAGATGGTCGCCTTAATATGGAGATTCTAAATCGTCTAAACGTACAAATACGCTTTTCACTTGGGTGTAGTGATGCAATGTTTCTGGGCCATTTTCACGGCCTATGCCCGACTGTTTGTACCCCCCCACCGGCATTTCTGCTGGCGAATCACCCCAACTATTAATCCAACAAATACCCGCTTGCATCTGGTTAATCACCCGATGAGCGCGACTAATATCTTGGCTAAACACACCTGCTGCAAGGCCATAGTCGGTGGCATTAGCCCGCGCAATGGCTTCGTCTTCATCAGTGAATTTAAGCACCGACATCACTGGCCCAAAAATTTCCTCTTGCACATGCACCATGTCGTCGCTGCAATCGGCAAATACCGTTGGCTCAACAAAATAGCCGTGTTTGGTGGCTGCACTCTCATGGCGCCCGCCACCACAAATTAAACGCGCCGAGGTTTGTTTGGCACCGTCGATATAACCCAACACTTTTTGCATGTGTTGCTGGCTAATTAAGGCCCCCATTTGAGTGTCTAAGTTCAAAGGGTCACCCAATACAATGGCTTCTGCCCGCGCCTTAACCTTAGCGATAAATTCATCATAAACACCGGCCTGTACAAATACGCGGGTGCCATTGGTGCACACCTCGCCCTGGGTGTAAAAGTTAGCCAACATGGCACCGGCAACGGCGTTGTCGAGCTTGGCATCATCAAATACCAACATAGGTGATTTACCACCTAACTCCATAGTGACTTGTTTTAAGTTTGAAGCAGAGTCGGCCATTATTTTTTTGCCGGTACCGGACTCGCCGGTAAAAGACACTTTGGCAATGTCGGCGTGAGCAGTGAGCATTTGCCCTACTCGGTAATCGCCTTGCACCACATTGAACACGCCATCGGGCAGGCCCGCTTCGGTAAATATTTCAGCCAACTTCATCACACTTAACGGTGTCTCTTCAGACGGCTTAAACACCATGGCGTTGCCTGCAGCCAAGCATGGCCCAGCTTTCCAGCAAGCAATTTGAATCGGGTAATTCCACGCACCAATGCCTGCACACACACCTAAAGGCTCGCGGCGAGACATAAAGAAGCTGTGAGCATCCAAGTCTTGTTGGGTGCCTTGCATGCCACAAATTAAACCGGCGTAATATTCAATAACATCGGCCCCAGAGGCAATATCGACACAATTAGCTTCCTGTAACGGCTTACCTGTGTCACGTACTTCCAACTCGGCCAGCTCATCATTGCGATCACGCAATAACTGCGCAGCACGCCGCAAAATGCGCGACCGCTCCACCGGTACCATCGCTGACCATAGGGCGAACCCCGCCTGCGCATTAGCCACGGCTAGATTCACATCAGCCTGACTGGCTTGATCAATGGTGGCCAAGGGCTCACCTAAGGCAGGGTTAATACTGGTGAAGGTTTCACCCGAAGTGGCCCCTTGATGAGAGCCGTTTATATAAAGCTGGGTATGTTGCATAGGGCGTGACCAAGAAATAAATTCTATTATTGAATGAATGTTCGATAAAGATTTTACACCATGGTTTTAGTACTAGTCAATTGACTCACACAAGCAGTCTAGACGAATGACTATTATGCCAAGTACACTAACCTCTTGTGGCCTCGGGTCAGCTCGCGGCAACTACCTACCCAACTTAGTGAGAATAATATGGCTAGCTTATTAGTAAAAACCATCAAATGGACCCTGTTGATATTGCTGGGGTTGGGAGTTGCCTTAGCCCTTTTAATTTGGAGCATTACCTTCCACCCCCCGGCATTACAGGCGGAGCCTGTGGTTAACCAACCTGGCTCACCGACCTTGGAGTCAGGGCAAGAGGTCAAGGTACTCAGCTGGAACCTGCAGTATATGTCGGGTAAAAATTACGAGTTTTGGTATGACCACATCGATGGTAATGGTCCCGACATTAGGGCCAGTAAAGAAGACATCAGCACCACCTTTAACCAGGTGGCCGAGTTAATTATTGCGCAAAACCCAGACGTTATTTTACTTCAGGAACTACACGACAACGCCAAACGTACGGATTACGAAGACCAACTGCAACGCTTGCTCACCCTGCTGCCCGCAGAATACAGCAACTATAGCGAAAGCTTTTATTGGCAAGCCGATTTTGTGCCTTTACCTCAAATTATGGGTTCTGTGGGTATGAAACTGGCCATTATTTCAAAATATAAATTAGGCTCTGCCCTACGCCACCAATTGGCAACTATTAAGGCCGACCCCGTCACCGATCAGTTTAATTTCCGCCGTGCCATTCAAGAAGTTGCTTTGCCGGTAGCCGATGGCAGCAAGTTGAGCCTGATGAACACTCACTTTGACGCCTTTGCCCAAGGTTCAGACACCATGCAACAACAAGTAGCCTACATGGAGCAGTTGCTAGCTGTGAAAAATGCCAATGGCGAAGCGTGGGTGATTGCAGGTGATTTAAACCTATTACCACCCGGGCAATATGACCTCATGGATGAAGATGCCAAGGGTTACTACCAGCCTACAAGTGAACTTGAGCGTATCTATGAGCAATTTAAGGTAATCCCCACCATCGCACAGGCCAACGGTGCAAATGCCAAACGCTGGTTTACCCACTTCCCTAACCGTAAGGAAATTGCAGGTCCAGACCGCACCATCGATTTTTTTGTTCATAGCGACCATTTACAAGTAGCAGGCGCGCAAGTGATACAACAAAACACTTGGCACATTTCTGATCACTTACCGATGATTATGACTCTCACATTACCCTAAACTCGGGCCCACTATGACTATGCGGTGCAAGCCGGCGTGGATATTGTCCAGGGAAAGCGCTCTCGTGGGATGATGCCATGGCCTTTTATCATTCACGAGAGTAACTAGGAGACAAACCCAACTAAGGACAAAGGCCATATAAACTGCTATATTGCGCGCCATGGAACAGTCTGAACTCTTTGAAGCCCCCAGCCCCTGTATTGGGGTGTGCGAAAATAGCCCCAAGGGTTATTGCAAGGGCTGCATGCGCTCGCGGGGTGAGCGTTTTGAGTGGCATAATATGAGCACTGGGCAACAGCTTCAAGTGATGAAACTATGTACGCGACGCTACCAGCGAATGTTGGAGCGCAAACAAGCTCGAGACAAGGGCGATGTTAATCTAGAGCTTAATTTTGCCGAACCCCAATCACCTCAAACGGACTTACTGTAAGCCCGCGAACTAAAGTACCGGGCTAATGTGCTGCACCATCAACTGCAGGCTTTGACGGCCACGAAATTCATTCACATCTAAACGGTAAACCAAGTCGGCTTGGTCACCACTATTAGGCCAAAGGATTGTATCTACGTTAAAACAGATGGCATCAATCAGTTCGCCTGTTTGCGCGTGAGCCAATACCAGTTTCAAGTGTTTTTCGCCCACAATTCGCTGCTGTACCAGCATAAAGCGCCCATGGAAGGTGGGCTCTTCGAACCCTTGCCCCCAAGGCCCAGCTTGTTGCAATACAAAGGCCTGGTTCAGCGTTAGCTCATGGGCAGCCAGTTCACCGTCGGAACGCCACTCTTGGGCCAACAACGCTTCTGGCAGGTGTGCTTCTGCGTAGGCATTGAGGGCGGCCTCAAGCCTAGCTAAATTATCCACATGAATGTTTAAGCCCGCGGCCATCGCGTGGCCACCAAACTTGATGATTAAGCCAGGGTTTTGAGCATCCACCGCCGCCAGTGCATCACGCAGGTGAAAACCAGAAATACTGCGGCAAGAACCCTTGAGGGTGCCATCATCGCCCTGGGCAAACACCAATGCCGGACGGTGCCACTTCTCTTTGATGCGCGATGCTACAATGCCTACCACGCCTTGATGCCAATCAGGGTGATATAAACACACACACTTGGGCATGACTTGGTTTTTAGAGGCCTCTAAGCGTGCAAGAATAGTCACCGCTTGCTGTTGCATGTCAGCTTCTATGCTGCGCCGTTGGGCATTCAATTCATCAAGCTCTTGGGCTAAGGATTGCGCAATTTTCTCATTATCACTGAGCAAACACTCGATACCCAAGCTCATGTCATCTAACCGGCCTGCAGCATTAAGCCGCGGGCCGACACTAAAACCTAAGTCCGACGCTTGTAAATTATGGGCTTGGCGCTTGGCTACGTTAAGCAAAGCTAACAACCCAGGCCGCGCCTTGCCAGCACGAATACGAGCCACCCCCTGCGCCACCAAAATACGATTATTGTGTTCAAATGGCACCAAGTCTGCCACAGTGCCAAGCGCAACCAAGTCTAAATACTGGCCCATGTTTGGTGGGGTGATTTGGTGTTTTTCAAACCAACCTTGAGTTTGCAACTCACGCCGCAGCGCCGACATGACGTAAAAGATCACCCCCACACCCGCCGTCGACTTAAACGGGAAGTCACAGCCTGGCTGGTTAGGATTCACAATGGCGTCGGCTGCGGGCAAGGTGTCGGCAGCTAAGTGATGATCGGTCACCAGAACTTTGATGCCTAGTTCATGGGCCCGGTCGACACCAGCATGGCTAGCAATGCCGTTATCAACGGTCACTATTAAATCGGGCGGGCTGGCTTGGGCGTAGTCTACTAATGCAGGGCTGAGGCCATAACCAAAATCAAATCGATTAGGCACAAGATAGCTTACATTGTGGGCGCCCATAGCACCCAATGCGAGCATGGCTAGGCTGGTACTGGTTGCGCCATCACAATCAAAGTCGCCAACAATAACAATATGTTGTTGTGCTTGAAGGGCATCAACCAGTAAGCCAACGGCCTGGCCAATACCTTTAAGCTGATGGTATGGCAGCAGGTGTTTAAGTTGGTAATCGACTTGACCCGGCGTGCTAATGCCACGGTGGGCAAGAACACGAGCCACTAAGGGATCAAAAGCGGCATCTAAGGCAGCATTGGAACTGCCAAGACGCAAACGGACTGACATGGCGCGGCGCTCTTAGAGCTGGCTCATCATGTAAGCCTGAACCGTTGCAGTATCGTTATCGAGCACTTCACAACGTTCTGGACGCTCATGTAGGTCTGATAAATGTGCAGGCAACTGTGGTGCCGCTTGACCGGCGTTAATCACCGCATCTGGGAATTTAACCGGATGAGCCGTAGCCAAGGTGATCATTGGGGTTTCTGGATGCTGGTTGCATACCCGCCCCGCTTCCACCCCAATGGCGCTGTGAGGATCAAGCAGGTAATTGTGCTGTTGCGCCACTTGGCCGATGACGTCACAGGTTTTTTCGTCATCAACTCGGTGACTACTAAATAGCTCGCGGGCTTGCTGCCAACGCTGTGGCTCTAAGCTGTTAGCCGTGCCGTTGTTAAGGCCGGTCACAAGTTCGGTTAAAGCCGCACCATCACGGTCATACAGGTCGAACAAAAGGCGCTCAAAATTACTAGACACCATAATGTCCATACTAGGCGACAAAGTTTGTACTAACCCCTGCTTTTCATATTGGTTGGCACTGATACAGCGATGTAAAATGTCGTTTTCGTTAGTGGCTACAATCAACTGCTTTATGGGTAAACCCATTTTTTTGGCTAAATAACCTGCGTAAATATCACCAAAGTTACCTGTAGGTACACTAAAGGACACAGGGCGGTGCGGGCCGCCTAGGGCCACAGAGGCGTAGAAGTAGTAAACAATTTGAGCCATGATGCGGGCCCAATTAATGGAGTTTACCGCGCCTAACTGACCACCATTCAAAAACGACTGGTCGGCAAAACTTTGCTTCACCATTTGCTGGCAGTCGTCAAAATTACCGCGCACGGCAATGTTATGAATATTGTCGCCCATCAAGGTGGTCATTTGGCGGCGTTGTACTTCTGACACCCGCTCATGGGGATGCAAAATGAACATCTGTACCCGTTTGCTGTGTTTGCAACCTTCAATGGCAGCAGAGCCTGTGTCGCCCGAGGTGGCGCCCATAATAACCAAACGTTTGTCGCGCTTGATCAGTGCATGATCCATTAACCGGCCTAACAACTGCAGGGCAAAATCTTTAAATGCCAAGGTAGGGCCATGGAATAATTCCAGCACCCATTCATTCTGGTCTAGCTGCAGTAATGGTGCCACAGCTTTGTGGTTAAACCCAGCATAGGTTTCGTCCACCATGGTTTTAAGTTCACTACTGCTAATGTCGTCTTCAACAAACGGCAGTAAAATTTTGTGGGCTAAATCGGCGTAGCTCAATTTAGACCAAGAGGCAATTTCTTCATGGCTAAATTGTGGTAATGATTCCGGCACATACAGGCCGCCATCGCTGGCTAAACCTGTGAGAAGTACATCTTCAAAACTTAGGCTGGGGGCCTTTCCGCGGGTACTGATATATCGCATGTTAATTCCTAGCCGTCTAAGTTTTCTACACGAATACGAGTCACTTCACCATTAACGTCGGTAAGGGCTTCGATAGCCGTAATGGCGGCATTCATTTTACCTTCCAGTACGGGTCGAGTAAGGATAATCACTGGCACCTGTGCAGACTCATGGGTTTGCTGGCGAATGGCTTCAATACTAATGCCTGCTACACCCAAGATATGAGTAATTTGGGCTAACACACCCGGTTTTTCTGACACACTCATACGCAAGTAGAATGCAGTAACCACTTGCTCCATTGGCAAAATTGGGCTGTCGGACATGGCGTCTTGCTGGAATGCTAACGACGGCATACGTACGTTTTGGTCAACGGCCATATCACGCACAACATCGACCAAATCGGCTACTACAGACGATGCCGTAGGTTCTGCACCCGCTCCTGCGCCATAGTACATAGTTGGTCCAACGGCATCGCCTTCTACCAACACAGCGTTCATTACGCCATGTACGTTGGCAATCAAGCGCTTCTCGGGAATCATGGTTGGGTGTACACGCAGTTCTACGCCAGCTTGTGTGCGACGGGTAACACCGAGGTGTTTAATGCGGTAACCCAAGGATTCGGCATTGGCTACATCTTCGGCAGACACCTTACTAATACCTTCGGTGTAACATTGATCAAATTGCAGCGGAATACCAAACGCCACAGAAGATAAGATAGTCAACTTATGTGCTGCATCAATACCTTCAACGTCAAAGGTTGGGTCGGCTTCTGCATAACCTAATTCTTGTGCTTCTTTAAGTACGTCGGCAAAAGCACGGCCTTTGTCACGCATTTCTGTGAGGATAAAGTTGCCCGTGCCGTTAATGATGCCAGCCAGCCAATTGATACTGTTAGCAGACAAACCTTCACGGATGGCCTTAACAATAGGAATACCACCAGCAATGGCCGCTTCATAAGCCACCACCACGTTGTGTTTACGTGCGGCTTCAAAAATTTCATTACCGTGTACAGCGATTAGGGCTTTGTTAGCAGTAACCACGTGCTTGCCATTACGAATGGCTGTTAGCACAAGCTCTTTGGCTGGCTCATGGCCACCAATCAGCTCGACCAATACGTCGACGTTAGGGTTGTTAGCTACGGCAAAGATATCATCGGTAATGGCTGTGTCACCGGTATCGCAGTCAACGTTAGGGCGGCGTTGCGCAATGTGTTCAACCACAATAGCACGGCCTGTACGACGGGTAATTTCGTCGCTGTTGCGCTGTAATACATTAAACGTGCCGCCACCGACGGTGCCAAATCCACAAATACCAACTCTTACCGGTTTCAAGGTAAACCTCATTGCGCCAAAAACGCATATCTAATTAATGAATGTATAAAAATAAGCGGAACATTGTAGCCTAACAGGCCTTGCCTGTCAGCTTATCCGCGGCCAGATCGAACCTAAAGAATACCCAAACGTTTAGCTAGTTCTGAGGCAGGCAAATAACCAGGCCAAAGCTCGCCGGAGTCTAAGATTATTGCCGGGGTGCCCGTAACACCCATTTGCTGGCCCAAGCTGTAATGTGCAGAGACTGGGTTGTCGCACAGCTCAGGTGATGCTTGCGGCGCTTGTTTGTTGTGAGACCGGGCCTTGGCTTCGGTTAAAAATTCATTAGGCGTTTCTGCACACCATGAATCCACCAGCACCTGATAACTAGCCGACCCTAAACCCGCTCGAGGAAACGCCAAGTACCTCACTTCAATACCCAAGGCATTAATGGCCGCCATTTCTGCGTGCAATTTCTGACAATAAAAACAATCAACGTCGGTAAACACTGTGATGGTGGCTTTTTTCTCGCCTTGGGCAGCAAACACCCACGTTTGCTGGGCTGCTGGAGACTGCATAGCCGCTGCTCTGGCCTTAGTAGCGCTTAACTCAGTTAAATTCACTAACGCCGCGCCAAAGCTGTTTTGATACATAGTACCCGCAAAGAAAAATTCGCCATCGGCACTGATATAAATACGATCGCCAGTGTTGAGCATCACGTCGTAAATGCCAAACATTGGGGTTTCTTCAACGCTTAAGGCGCTTAGGTCCGGGTTAATCCGGGCCAGACTCGATTCGACTTCGGTATAGCCTTGCGCCCATACATTAGTCGCTAACAGCGCCAAGGTAAGGATAAGTGAAGATAACAATTTATTAGTCATTGCCTGCATGGTAATGCTTAGCCCCGTGGGTGATGTTGTGAATGTAGAGTTTGCAAACGCTGGGTTGCGACGTGAGTATATATCTGCGTGGTGGATAAATCACTATGCCCTAACAGCATTTGAATTACCCGCAAGTCGGCGCCATGATTTAATAAGTGAGTTGCGAAGGCGTGTCGCAGCACATGAGGCGACAAAGGTTTATCAATGGCCGCGGCAACACCATGCTGTTTAATGCGGTGCCAAAATGTTTGTCGGGTCATACATTGACCGCGATTACTGGGAAATAACACCCCGCTTGCCCCTTCTTTAAGCAACTGAACGCGGGCCGTTTTGATGTAGGTTTGCAACCAATGCTGGGCCACTTCGCCCATGGGCACCAGCCGCTCCTTAGAGCTTTTACCTAATACTTTAACCACCCCAGCCACCAAATTTATTTGGCTCATTTGCAAACTCACCAATTCGCTCACCCGTAAGCCACTGGCATACAGCAGTTCCAGCATAGCTTTATCGCGTAAACCAATATCTGTTTTGGTATTAGGTGCTTGCAACAAGGATTCTACGTCGGCCTCAGACAATGACTTAGGAATTGAACGGCCTCGTTTAGGTGCATCGATCAAGGCAGCGGGGTTTTCTATAATATAATTTTCGCGCACCAAGTATTGGTAAAAACCCTTAATACTCGACAAGCTGCGCGCCAATGAGCTGGCTTTAATACCCGCCAACGAAGAATCCGCAAGGAAAGTCATAATATCGATCGAGGTTGCGGTTATCAGCGATGCCTTGGCTTGCAGCAGGTGGGCTTCCAGCTTTTTTAAGTCGCGCTGATAACTGGCCTGAGTATTATCACTCAGGCCTTTCTCTAACCATAAAGAATTGATGTACAGGTCAATGTAGTTGTGGGCAGTTTGCATAACCCTTAATACCTACCATGTGACTATATTTGTACATAGTTTAACCTGTATCACTACCCAGCGGGTGCCTAAAAACTGTAATGCAACTCCATAAACACCTTATCACTGTGTGACAACGCTTTATAAAACGGAATTACTACCGTGCCTAGGTCTGTGCGACTGAAGACCATAGCTATGCGAAGTGTGATGCGTAATTTCTAAGCTGCCTGTGCGGCAGTGAACAAAAAAAAACCGCACCTAACTCAACGCTAGGTGCGGTTTTTCTATCAGCTTAAGCTTATCGCTTAGCCAACTTTTCCTTGATACGTGCTGCCTTACCAGACAAGTCACGCAAGTAGTACAACTTGGCTTGACGCACATCACCACGGCGCTTAACAGCAACGCTGTCAACCTGGTGGCTAAAGGTTTGGAAAGTACGCTCAACGCCCACACCGTGAGAGATTTTACGTACGGTAAAGGCAGAGTTAAGGCCGCGGTTACGCTTGCCGATTACAACACCTTCGTAAGCCTGTAGACGCTCACGGGTACCTTCTTTTACCTTCACTTGAACCACAACGGTGTCGCCGGGGCCAAATTCTGGCATTTCTTTGTTCATTTGTTCAGCTTCAATTTGCTGAATAATCAAGTTTTTGCTGCTCATGGCACGCTCCTGTTCTTCACTTTTCAGACTGATCTGTTAAGCGAATAAATTCTGCTAAAGACTGCTCTTGTTCCTGTGTCAGTGTCATCTGTTCTAGTAAATCCGGCCGCCGCTGCCAGGTTCTGCCTAGCTGCTGCTGCATACGCCAACGGGCAATGGCGGCATGGTCCCCACTCAACAGCACCTTAGGTACTGGCAACCCTGCAACCATTTCTGGGCGGGTATAGTGAGGGCAATCCAACAAGCCCTGAGCAAACGAATCTTCTTGCGCCGATTCTGCATGCCCTAATACACCAGGTAACAAACGTGAAACTGCATCGATAAAGGTCATGGCTGCAAGTTCACCGCCACTTAATACAAAGTCTCCAAGAGACCACTCTTCATCAATATCGGTACCCATTAAGCGTTCATCAATCCCCTCGTAACGCCCTGCTACCAATACCAAGCTTTCCTGCTTGGCCAGTTCTACTACACCTGCTTGGTCTAACCTACGCCCTTGGGGTGACAAATAAATCACCTTAGGCTGGCCTAGTTCGGCTTTAGCTTGGCCGATGGCATCTCGTAAAGGCTGTACCTTCATCAACATACCAGGCCCGCCACCGTATGGCCGGTCATCCACTGTGCGGTGCTTGTCCTGGGTAAAGTCGCGTGGGTTATACCCAGTAACTTGCAACAAACCTTGCTGCGTTGCTCTTCCTACCACACCAAAATCGGTTAACGATTTGAGCATTTCTGGAAATAGCGTTACTACGCCTACTTTCACCTAAAACTCCGGATCCCAATCGACCCGAATAACACCTCCGAGGAGGTCAATCTTTGTAATCACTTGGTCTGGCAAATAAGGTATTAGACGCTCGTTACGATCAATACTTTCTTCATTGCCTTTTACCACTAGCACATCATTTGAGCCGGTAGCGATCAAGTGGTCGACCTTGCCGAGTTTTACCCCTGCGTCAGTCTCAACATTCAGCCCAGTTAGCTGTTGCCAATAATAATCACCGTCTTCTAGGTCAGGTAATATGGCACGATCTACCGAGATATCCAGTCCGCAATACTCACGGGCCTTGTCGCGGTCATCACAACCTTCCAGTAATGCAATTAATCCTTTGCCGTGGGTCTTGCCCTGTTTGAGTTTCAAGTCTTGCCAAACGCCGTTAATACAGGCTTGCCAAGGTTGATAGTCAAAGATGTTAGCCATTGGTTCGGTGCTAGAAAACACTTTTACCCAGCCCTTCACCCCGTAAACGGTAGTGATACGACCCAGCTTTACGCGTTGGTCTTGAGCCATGTTAACAATCCTTACAACAATGAGTTAATGCAAATGCTTAGTCAGCTATTATTCAGCTGCTTTGCGGGCTGCTTTAATCAGTCCAGCAACACGTACAGTTGGCTGAGCACCTTGCTCCATCCAAAAATCAACGCGCTGCATGTCAATCCGAGTTACTTCTTCTTGGCCACGAGCAACTGGGTTATGAAAACCCACACGCTCAATAAAGCGACCGTCACGCGGATTGCGCTGATCAGCTACAGTTAAATGATAGAAAGGGCGCTTTTTAGAGCCCCCACGAGCTAAACGAATGGTTACCATGCGTTAGATCCCTTTACGTCGTGTAAGTTTTGAAATCACTTACTATTCATCAATGCAATGCGCCATTATTGGCAACATCACGGAAATGGGCATTACCCCGCCTGAGTTAATCACATACTACACATGCCTAAATCAGGGCGGGTATTGTACGCCAAATAAGCCCCAAGCACAAACATAACAAACACGCCATTTTCCTCGGCGTTGGGGGCACTAAGCGCCCCTTGTAAGAGAATAAATTAGGTTTGATTTGCGCATTTTTCTGGAGTATCTTCGACCATTCAAGATAAAGGCTTTTAAAGCGCTGCCTTGACATAGGAGAAGGAGGGCATGTGCTCTCCAATTTTATTAAGACGCAGCCCATAGGAGTTTTTATGCGCAACAATACCGGCCAATCCACCCAGAGCATCTGGGGCGGCGAACAAGAACACGAACTTTACGAACGCTCAACTCAAGTACCCGTAGTCCATAGCGTGTCCTTTGCCTACAAGGACATAGACACTTGGCATAAAGTAGCCTTGGGCCAAGAGCCCGGGCATATATACTCACGCAACACCAACCCCACAGTACGCGCCTTTGAAGACAAAGTTAAGGTACTAGAAGGCGCAGAGGCCGCCACCAGCTTTTCTTCAGGCATGGCCGCTATCAGCAATACCTTAGGCACCTTTCTAAGGCCTGGTAATCGCATCGTCTCCATTAAAGACAGCTATGGCGGCACTAACGTTATCTTTAACGAGTTCTTGCCCCCTTTAGGCATTGAAGTTGCTCTATGCGAAACAGGTGACTATGAGCAGCTGGAAGCGGAGATCGCCAAAGGTTGTACGGTGCTGTACCTCGAAACACCCACCAACCCCACCATTAAAATTACCGACATCAAACGCCTCGCTACTAAGGCACATCAAGTAGGCGCCCTAGTGGTAGTAGACAACACCTTTGCGACGCCCATTAACCAGCTGCCATTAACGCTTGGCGCAGACATTGTGCTGCATTCTGCCTCTAAGTATTTGGGTGGCCATGCTGATGCGTTAGGTGGTGTTATTTGTGGCGCTACGGAACTGGTAGAAAAAGTTTACCATTACCGAGAAATCAACGGCGCCACTCTTGCACCGATGGATGCCTACAGCCTATTACGCGGCATGAAGACCCTCAAATTGCGCGTGCAACGCCAAAACGAAAACGCCATGGCTGTGGCTCGGTTCTTACAAGATCACCCCATGGTGGATCAGGTCAACTACCCCGGCCTTGAGACTCACCCCGGCCACGATATAGCCAAGCAACAAATGCTAGGTTTTGGTGGCATGCTCAGCTTTTCTGTACATGGCGGCTTGGACGCCATTAAGCAGTTCTTACCTCGCTTAAATTACGCCCACATGGCGGCGAACTTGGGTTGTGTAGAAACCGTAGTAGGGCCTCCGGTCACCACGTCTCATGTGGAATGCACTGCCGAGGAGCGTGCGGCAGCGGGCATTCCTGAAGGCTTAGTGCGCTATTCCACGGGCATTGAAGACATTGAAGATCTACTTGCCGACTTAGAACAAGCTCTGAGCGTTCTCAATTGAAAGCCAGCAGAAGGCGGTTTGAGCAAGGAGAATACCTAGCCCGTCAAACCAAAACTCGGGTCGCCATGGAGGCGGCCGGAGTTGAGCTACTCATTATTTACGACCCCGCCAACATGTGCTGGCTAACGGGTTACGATGGCTGGTCCTTCTATGTGCACCAGTGTGTGGTTATCGGCACCGATGGTACCCTATTCTGGTATGGCCGTGGCATCGACGCCAAAGGCGCTGAACTGACCACCGACCTGAGCCTTGACAATATTCTGGCCTACCCAGACGACTATGTAATGACGCCAGATTGCCATCCTATGGAGTTCTTGGCCACTATATTACAAGACAAAGGCCTAGCCAAATGCACCATTGGCCTAGAGAAAGACAACTACTACTTTTCTGCACGGGCGGCCGAATCCCTTTACGCCACCTTGCCTAACGCAACATTTAGCGACCAAACTGGGCTAGTTAACTGGCAGCGAGCGGTGAAGTCGCCAACAGAAATAATTTACATGCAACGCGCCGGCAAAGTGATTGAAGGTGTGTACGGCCGTATTATGCAAGTGGCCCATGTAGGCATGCGTAAAAATGACCTAGTGGCCGAAATCATGCACGCCGGCGCCCAAGGCAACGAAGGCCACTACGGCGACTATCCGTCTTTTGTACCCTTAATCGGTGCCGGCGAAGAAGCCGCGGCCTGCCACATGACCTGGGACGACCAGCCCCTTGCCCCAGAAGAAGGTATGTTTTTGGAGCTGGCCGGTGCCCACAACAGGTACCACTGCCCTTGCTCACGAACCTTGTTCTTAGGTACCCCTACGCAAAAATACCTAGACATTGAAAAAGTCATTAACGAGTGCATCTTGAATGCTCTTCAACTATTTAAGCCCAGCGTAACTTGCTCTGAAATTGCGCTAAATTTTACCGCCACCCTTAAGCGCCATGGCTACGAAAAGAACAACCGCGTAGGTTACCCTATTGGCCTGAGCTATCCCCCAGATTGGGGAGAACGCACCATGAGCCTTCGAGCTAATGACCATACGGTCCTAGAGGAAAATATGGTGTTTCACTTTATGCCCGCCATTTGGTTTGACGACTGGGGTTTTGAAATGACCGAAAGCGTAATAGTCACCCCTAACGGCGGCCAATGTTTGTCTAATGTGCCACGCCAACTATTAGTGAGATGAACCCATGACCGACAATCCCATCAGCACCGAAATTGATTTTGAGCACGACGGTATTCAGCATGGTTTTCTAAAGCTGCCGTATTCAAGCAATACGTCGGCTTGGGGTTCGGTGATGATCCCCATTTGTCAGCTTAAAAATGGCAACGGCCCCACGGCATTACTCACCGGGGGCAATCATGGTGATGAGTACGAGGGGCCTACGGCGCTGTTTGACCTTGCCAATCGCCAACACATTGAGGACATTCAAGGCCGGGTAATCATTATACCCGCCATGAATTACCCCGCATTTTTGAGTCAAGACCGAGTGTCTCCCATAGATGATATCAACCTTAACCGCGCCTTCCCTGGCGAAGCCTGCGGCACTGTGACGCAAATTATTGCCGACTATTTTTCACGCACCTTAGTGCCCATGGCCGATCTGGTTGTAGATATTCATTCTGGCGGAAAAACCTTAGACTGCCTACCTTTCGCCGCCTCTCATGTGCTCGATGACAAACTTCAAGAAAACCAATGTGAGGCCGCCGCTAAAGCCTTTGCCGCGCCTTATCTACTGAAGATGCTGGAGTTAGATGCCGGCAGCATGTACGACACGCTAGTGGAATCCATGGGCAAAACTTTTGTGACTACTGAGCTCGGTGGTGGTGGTGGCAGCACGCCCTACACCGTCGAAATAGCCAAGCGAGGTGTGCGCAATTTACTCATTCACGCAGGCATTGTTAAAGGCGAAGCTACACCAAACCCTTCACCTTCGATAAATTTAAACATGCCCGATGAGCGCTCGTTTTTGTGCTGCTACCATCATGGTTTAGTTGAGCCTTGTGTGGGCCTTGGCGAGCAGGTAAAAGCCGGTGATTTGGTGGCAAAAATCCATAACATCGATCGCACAGGCAGCCAACCGGAGTGTTATTATGCCAAGCGCGATGGCATGGTGATCATTAAACATGCGCCATCAATCATCAACATTGGCGACAACCTGTTAGTGATCGCAGAAGTGGTTTAGTCGATTAATTTTCGTTTCTAGCGATCACTCGATCGCGCATCAGGCGCAAACGAACACCCCAACCCAATATTGGCTGCAGTGGCAAAGCATTAGGCTTGGGCCGCGCTTGGATCATGGCCATGGAATCGGTCATTTCCCCATTTGCCATGTGCGCCATTTGCTCACCAAACAAGGTGGCTAAACCAATACCGCCGCCGTTATAGCAACCCGCCACCAGCAAACCGCTATCGAGCTGATCAAACACTTGGCCATTGTTACCGCTAATACAGGTAATACCTGACCAGGTTGAATTAAACACATCTGCTGGCAACTCAGGAAACCGTCTATTTAGGCCACGAACATGGGTTGCCTTGCGCTTTTCTAGCTCACTAGCCGACATATTCATGCCAGGCCTTACTTCGGCCGTATTGCGCACCATAATACGTCGATCTTGCGTTAGCCTTACGGTTGCCCCCATGGCTTGAGCAGACAGCAAGCCCCAAGGTTCTGGATTGCCTATCGCAGCATGCTCTACATCCGTTAATGGTCGCGTCATACTTGCCGTTAAGGTCAGTGGGAATGCTTGCCTACGTTTAACTCCAGCACTGGCCATAAAACCGTTCACTGCCATCAATAGCTTGGGGGTTTTAATCTGACCCATGGGGGTAGAGACCAAAAAGTCCTTGCCCTGCTTACGCCACGTTAACACCGGGCTATTTTCGCACAAGGTCACATTGACAGGCAGAATACTAATGTAAGCACGTGCCAATTTGGCAGGTTGTAACATAATGCCACCAGCAGTCCACAGGGCTTGGGTGTAATAACTGGTGCCTAAACGCTGTTTCAGTTCAGCACCATCCAGTACACGGTGATCTAGATCGAGCTCTGCCAGCAGCTGACTAAAGCGCTGCAATTTAGCTTGGTGAGCAGGCACAGCGGTGGCATGAAACTTACCTTGGGCCTGCCAATCACAGTCAATATGGTGTTCATTAACCAGCCAACTAACGCAATCCACACCGGCTTTGTTGAGATCGTATTTATCACGGTATTGTTGCAGACCTGTGTCTGACATGTGACCATCGTTGAGGGTGGAATCCACCAAATAGCCAGAGTTACGAGCACTAGCACCTTCACCTGCTTGCTGCGCTTCTAACACCACCACCTTGGCATCAGGCTTAAGCTGAGCAAACTTTCGAGCTGCAGACAAACCCGTATAACCGGCGCCTATCACTACAAAGTCGGCAACCTGTTCGCCTTGTAGCGCGCCATTAGCTTGACGGTAATCGAGCCCATGGATCCAACCACAGCCATTGTCATTGGCAGGTAACGGCGCAAACACTTTATTGCTCACTCGCCGCCAGATTCAAGCTGACGCATGTATTCTGCCGGATCAATGGCAATACCTAAGGAACGCTTTTCGATGTAAAAACCTTTTTTTGATTCGCGGCAACGAAAACAAACATAAGCGCCCACTTCAAACTCGAGGGCTTTGTCGGCAGAAAAATAGGCGTATTCTTGCTCTTCAATAACCAAGGTATGAATGTAGTATTCGGGCATGCCCAGCCATTCAACATGGGGGCCATCGGTGCTAACAGATTTGAGATAACCACGGCCTTGAATGGCTTTGGCTTTGACGTAAGGCTTGCGAGCCATAGTTTTTCCTAAACGAGACGATTAAACTAGTGCCATTGTATCTAGCTTCAACCGTGGCGTCAGCCAAAACCGACAATTAACACAGCAAATCGTAATTATGCAGCCTATTCAGATCCAACCTATTGGTATTATTCATTCTTGTTTTAAAGAAAAATTCGCCACGCCACGCCAACCCGGATTAGTGACTGCAGCTAGCGCCCAGGTGGAACTCATAGCGCCCTATAACCTAGCAGACGCCGTAGAAGGTTTGGTAGAGTTTTCTCATATCTGGCTGACTTTCGCCTTCCACCAAACCGCCCAGCAAGGCTGGAAACCCAAAGTACGGCCACCTCGCTTGGGCGGCAATGCAAAACTTGGGGTATTTGCCACCCGCTCCACCTTTAGGCCCAACCCTCTGGGCTTATCGTTAGTTAAGCTGGATTCGATTGATACCAACAAGGGGGTTATTTTACATGTCAGTGGTGCCGACCTCATCGAGGGCACTCCGATCATCGATATCAAGCCCTACTTGCCTTGGGTGGAATCAATCCCAAACGCCAAAAGCGGTTTTGCTGGTGACGACCAAATTCTTGAGCTACCCATTGAATACAGCCAACAAGCTCAACGGGCTCTAGCATCGAAGCCTGAGCTAACCCAGCTTATAGCGCAGGTGCTAGCCCACGACCCACGCCCTGCCTACCAAAACGATCCAGGACGCGTTTATGGCTGCAATATTGCCGACATCAACCTGCGCTGGCGGGTGGGCAAAACGGTTATTGAGGTAGTGGAAATTACCTAAAAACACACCTTAGCTATGCTAATATGGGACGACACTCAAAACACTATTTAGACATCATGACCCCAGAACAACTCATCGCCTTAGACCAACAACACGTTTGGCACCCCTACGCGTCTATGGACAACCCGCCACCAGCCTATCCTGTCGTAAGTGCCCATGGCGTGCGCCTTACCTTAGTCGATGGCACGCAATTGATTGACGGCATGGCTTCTTGGTGGTGTGCGGTTCACGGTTATAACCATCCCCACCTTAACGATGCCATGACCCAACAAATAGCCGATATGTCTCATGTTATGTTTGGCGGCATTACCCATACACCCGCGGTGACTTTGGCCAAGCGTTTGGTAGACATGACGCCAGCAGGCTTGGAAAAGGTGTTTTTTGCAGATTCTGGCTCGGTAGCCGTAGAAGTGGCGATCAAAATGGCCCTTCAATACTGGCACTCTAAAGGCCAAGCTAATAAGCAGAAGTTGGTCACCATCCGTAACGGTTACCACGGCGACACCTTTGGTGCTATGGCAGTGTGCGACCCGGTAAATGGCATGCATTCACTGTTTGCTGGAGTACTCCCACAACATCACTTTATATCAGCTCCAGCCATGGGTTTTGATCGCCCCCTTGAAGCAGGCGATTTGGATGAACTCGAACATAAACTCCAACAACATCAAGACGAAATAGCGGCGCTTATTTTAGAGCCCATCGTTCAAGGTGCCGGCGGCATGCGTTTTTATAGCCCTGCATGGCTTAAGGCAGCTGCGGAGTTATGTAAACAATATAATGTACTGCTTATTGCCGACGAAATTGCCACGGGCTTTGGCCGCAGCGGGGCATTGTTCGCTTGTGATCACGCCAACGTTAGGCCGGATATCATGTGTTTAGGCAAAGCCATTACCGGCGGCACCATGAGCTTTGCTGCCACCTTAACCACCACAGAAATTGCCACCAGCATTTCCCGCGGCGAGGCCAGTTGTTTTATGCATGGCCCAACCTTCATGGCTAACCCGCTAGCCTGTGCGGTGGCCAATGCTAGCTTAGATTTACTCGAACAAAATGACTGGAAAGCCCAAGTCGATGGTTTAAACCAGGCCCTCAAACAACAACTAGAACCCGCACTGAAGCTAGAATACGTTGAGGATGTACGGGTATTAGGCGCTATTGGTGTGGTACAAGTCACCGACCCAGTGGACCTGGGTAGAATACAGGAAATGTTAGTGGCCGAGGGGGTTTGGGTCAGGCCATTTGGTAAACTGGTGTATGTGATGCCACCCTACGTAATGAGCCCACAAGACCTAGCTCTTTTATGCCAAGGCATGCTGCGCGCCTTAACCACCTATTTTAAGGAGACTCATGACGGCGCTCACTAAAGACACCCCAGTTCATCTGTACAACTGTGGCATGCAGGTGAGAGTCAGCGATTTAAACTACGGCAATCACCTAGGCAACGATGCCATATTAAGTTATTTTCACGAGATACGTGTGCAATGGCTAAGCCACAATCAACTCAGTGAGCAAGAGGTTGGCGGCTGTGGGCTAATTATGACGGGTGCCCATATTGACTATCTACAACAAGGCCACCTACACCAAAAGCTGACCTTATCCCTGAGTGTTAACAACATCAGCAAAGCGCGTTTTAGCCTAGTGTATAAACTCAAAGACCAAAAATCAGGCGACCCCATTGCCACTGGCGAAACGCACATGGGCTGTTTTGACTACCAACGTCAAAAGCCAGCACGCATGCCACAGGGATTGCTGGATATACTTTGTTAACGGTCACACGAATGATTGCGCCCATCGCCCACCGCCACCTCACCTAACTCATAACAATCTACTCCCTCTAAACAGGCTAAGTTAACCCCAAACTGATGGGGGTTTGAGCGCCTCTGGTGATGGGTATAAATGCCACAAATAGAGCAAAAGTAGTGCTTTGCCACCTTGGTGTTAAATTGATACAAGCTGAGCTTGTCGGCACCTTTGGTGACCCTTAAATCATCTAACGGCACACTAAACACAATGGCCCCGTGTTTGCTGCATATGGAACAATTGCAACGCCGCGCATCGTCTAAACCATTCGGCAAATCCACTTCATATTGCACAGCACCACAGTGGCACGAGCAGGGGTGTATTTTTTGTAATTTCATAATCAACTCGCCTAATTCCTGCCAAGCCTACTAATCTGTACCCATACTTGAGTGTAGCTTAAACAATTCCCAATGTAGACCGACGCCCAATTGTTTATACATGTAAACAATTGGGGTAGGGTAAGAACATCAAGGACAAACTATGAAAAAGCACCCGAATAAGGATATCCGAACCGCTATTAACTATGTTATTTCTTGCGACTGGAGGCAAACTGAAACGGGCAACTCGAGCCACGCCTTCTGTAGGAACCTTATCTATGATTACTTATTTTTTTACTCTAGTGCTTAAAAGTGCAGGCTCGCTGCTGGCTAACATAGAAGATACCCTATATGAAGCTGGGTGTTCGGACGCACTTGTGTGCAGTTTCAACGGTACCGTTTATTTAGAATTTGATCGTCAAGCCAAATCCCCACAAGAAGCGATAACACTGGCAATTGAAAATGTACAAACTGCTGGTCTGAGCATTGCATCCGTACAGGAAGGTGGCGTTGCCTCAATGGCCGAAATTGCCAGCCGCAGTAAACTCACTCGTGCTGCTATAAATAATTACATCAAATGCACCCGTGGTCCCGGCAACTTTCCGGAGCCTGTATATGGGCTCACCTCTGGTTCACCACTCTATAGCTGGCCCGATGTTGCTGTTTGGTTACACCAGCACGGCAAGGTAAACCATAGTGTTATGGCTACATCTAAGGCAGCACAAGACATCAGTTTAAAGAGACTCTGAACCATGTTCAGGATGACGTATTATTGAGTTTAGGGATACAGCATGAAAAACCGTGAAGACTACACCGAAGCCAACCGTACCATGTGGAATGAAACGGCGGCGGTACATCAAACAACCTATGTGGATGATTTACTTAAACGCATTAAAGCACCAGATTACTGCACCTTTGATACCGTGGAGCAGCGCTTGTTTGAGCAAATCGGTCTATCGGGTAAAGCTGTGGTGCAGCCATCATGCAACAATTCCAGAGAGCTCATTGCGGTAAAGAAAGCGGGCGCAGCGCGCTGTTTAGGCTTGGATATTAGTGATGCTTTTATTACCCAAGGCAAGCAATTAGCGCAGGCTGCAGAAGTTGATATTGAGCTGGTTCGCGCCAATTTGTATGACATTAAGCATGAATACGATAACCAATTTGATCTAGCGTATGTCACCGTAGGTGCACTGGGCTGGTTACCGGACTTACCGAGCTACATGACCTTACTCAGCCGCATGTTAAAACCACACGGGAAGCTATTTATTTACGAAATGCACCCTGCCATGATTATGTTTGAAACAGAGTCAGGCAGCACTGTCGTGAATGACTATTTTCAGCGCACAGCCTACCGCGAAGAAAATGACGCGGACTACATGAACCCAGATGCTAAAATTGAATCGCCCAGCTACTGGTTTCAACATACCTTGGGTGATATTTTGGGGCAATGTATAGACCACGGCCTTAACATTAATCACTTTGAAGAGTACCGCCACGACATTTCCAACGTTGGCGCTCACTTGGAACAAAGCGAGCATTGCCCACCTTTATGCTTTAGCCTAATTGCACAGAAAAACTAAACTGCTTGGATCGCCGCGCTGCGCCTGCGAAGACAGTGGGGGCTAATCGAAGTAGGCGTAGCAATAGGTGACAGGATCTAGGCCGTGCCGCTTGGCTTCACAGATCTGGCATTCGTTGATGGCCGATACTCGGCTGTATTTCTCGCACTCAACACACTTGGCTTTATCCACGCCCTGCCACTGAGAACCAGGAAACTCCTGCCAGTGCCTACCCAAAGTGATGATCTCATGGCCTTTGAGCAAATCACCGGCATGATAACGACCGACAATAATTTTAATGCGCTGATCCACTGCGCGCTTGCGGCGTTGCGCTTCCACTTGGGTTTGGTCTGGCGCCATGTGGGCAGCCAAAATACTCATGGCATCAACCATGCCCTGCTGCTGTTTAGCAAAGTGCTTTAGCGCGTGCTCAAGCTGCGCCTGACGACCTAAGGGAATAGTATAGGCAAGAAGATTGGGATCCCAGTGGCCACCGGCCAAGTGCAACGATTGCATCAAATCAATATTATGATCACCGTAGAGGCGTAAATCATGAGCCGTGGTGACTAGTTCGTAGCCCAGTGGCAAGTGGTCGAGCAGAGACGTCGGGAGCGCTGCCGCATCTTCTATATCTTCACTTTCAAACCAATCACTCATAAAACTAACCCTTCAGGTTATTCCATGTCGGCATAGTTATCATCGTAGTTATGCACTAGGTCTTCAAACCGGGTGTACTTGCCAATAAAGGCAAGGCGCGATGTGCCAATGGGGCCGTTACGCTGCTTACCAATGATAATTTCGGCCTTGCCTTTGTCTTCGCTGTCTTCGTTATACACTTCATCACGGTAGATGAACATAATCACGTCGGCGTCCTGCTCGATGGCGCCCGATTCACGCAAGTCTGAGTTAACTGGGCGTTTGTTTGGTCTGTTTTCCAAACTACGGTTAAGCTGGGATAACGCAATAACCGGGCACTTTAACTCTTTTGCTAAGGCTTTGAGGGAGCGAGAAATTTCGGAAATTTCGGCGGTACGACCTTCGGTATGACCTTTAATCTGCATCAACTGCAGGTAGTCGATCATGATCATGCCAACACTGCCATGTTCGCGGGCAATACGCCTGGCGCGGGTACGCATTTCTGTGGGGCTAAGGCCGGCGCTGTCATCAATATACAGCGGCTTATCTTTGAGTAAGTTTACTGCGCCGGTTAGCTTGGGCCAGTCGTCTTGTTCGAGTTTACCGGTACGCATACGGGTGGCATCAATGCGCCCCAGTGACGACAACATACGCATCATCAACTGTTCGGCGGGCATCTCCATACTAAATACCAGTATAGGTGCATCACCAATCACCGCCGCATTTTCTACGATATTCATAGCAAAGGTGGTTTTACCCATGGAAGGACGACCTGCCACAATAATCAAATCTGACTTTTGCATGCCTGCGGTTTTATTGTCTAAGTCGGTAAAACCGGTACTTACACCGGTAATGGCACTGTCAGAACGAAACAGTTCATCAATGCGTTCCACTGCGCCTTTTAGAATCGGGTTAACGTACTGGGGGCCACCTTCTTTGGGCCGCGCTTCGGCTATTTCAAATACTTTACGTTCGGCTTCATCCAGCACGTCGCCCGATGAGCGGCCGTCGGTGTGAAACGCGGAGTCGGCAATTTCGTTGGCCACACCAATCAATTGGCGCAATACCGCGCGCTCGCGCACAATATTGGCATAGGCGGTAATATTGGAGGCGCTAGGGGTATTTTTAGCTAACTCACCTAAATAGCTTAAGCCACCGGCATTTTCCAGTTCGTCTATGCGGCTCAACTCTTCTGACAGCGTGATCACATCGATAGGCCGTGAATCGCCCACCAACTTGGTCATTACCCGAAAAATCAAACGGTGGTCTTGACGGTAAAAATCAACTTCGGCCACCGCTTCAGACACTCGGTCCCAGGCCATTTCATCCAGCATTAAACCACCCAAAACGGACTGTTCGGCCTCTTTGGATTGGGGAGGCACTTTAAGGGCATCCAGTTGCGGGTCGGACTTGAGTAGGTGTGAAGCTGATTGCATGAAAGTATCGTTTATTAAGGATGATATCGACCCCATGATAACCTTTAGCAAGGCCATTAAACAGGGGACACAAAAAAGCCCCTTAAAAGGGGCTTTTTATGGATTGCTTCGCTAAGACGCTAAGTATAGGATCCCACGTCATTGCGAAGGCCAAAGACCTGCGGCAATCGCTAAGCAGCGCTTTACTCAGCTACAAGTGCCACAGTCACTTCTACAGTGATGTCACTGTGAAGCTGGATAGCAACAGCAGTTTCGCCCAAGGCGCGCAACGCACCTTCAGGTAAACGTACTTCAGTCTTGTCAACGGCATGGCCAGCTTCCACAAGGGCAGCAGCAATTTCGTTAGTACCGATAGAGCCAAACAACTTACCTTCGTCGCCAGCGTTAGCAGAGATAGTGATGGTCAATTCGCCCATGGCGTCAGCACGAGTTTGTGCAGCAGCTAGCTTCTCAGCAGCAGCAGCTTCTAGCTCAGAACGACGCGCTTCAAAGGCTTCGATGTTAGCTTTGTTAGCAGGTACGGCTTTGCCTGTTGGGATTAGAAAATTCCGACCGTAGCCTGCTTTTACAGAAACGGTGTCGCCCAATGAGCCCAACTTACCAATTTTTTCAAGAAGAATTACATTCATGTTCAATTCCTTAAGTTGCTCAACATGTATACATGGAGAGTCTAATTCTAGTTTTTAACCCTAACCGGCAACCGTTTACGCAACCCGAACAAACTGTCCAGAGTGGCTAACAACGCCAGCAGGGTGAAGACCAATGCACTGGAAAACAACAACCCTAAGTAAGTTGCTATCAGCCACATGCGGCCTAATTTCATTTGCTCAACCAACCCATGCACTAACGCCAAACCTGCAAATAGCAGTGGTATGGCCAAAATAAACAACCATTGCGTCATATCCGCAATGTTGCTTAAACCAAACACCAACAAAGCTAAACTACCCGTGAGCCATACCGGCAAACGCAGTTGATGAAATTCGGTTTGAAAACCACCTGGATTAAACAATGCCGATTGCCACCAACGGGCTAATACCGTACAGGCTAATAAAATAGCCAAATGCACCGCACCTAGCACACCCTCCATAAGGGCTTGCACTTGTTCGGCAGTAACTTCATCAGGTAGGCTGTTTGTTGCTTCTAGCTGGATTCCAGCTTTAGCAAAAGTGAGCATTACCTCTTGTAAGTAACTCGCCAAAATAGGCATCGATACGATGGCCACCAACATACTGGCAACCAACACATAGGTCCAATGGGCACTGTAGCGTAAAACGCTAGCTAATCCGGCCACACCAATTAAGGTTAAAGCCGGGGTTGGGTCGCCATTGCTCCACCACATTAAGGCAGGCAATAGGCTCCACATAAACACCTGCGCACCCGCTTGATAACCTTTTCGCAAGATTACCAGGGCCACAACTGCAGCACTAATCCAAAACAACACCGGAATAATGGCAAACACAACAGCAACCAAGGTTGCTTGTTTGCCGCCTTTCATGGCGTATTGAGAGAGTCTGCGCATGGGTTAATGCAGCTTACTGATGAGCGTCAGTGTATGGCAACAAAGCAACGTAACGAGCGCGCTTAATGGCAGTAGAAAGCTGACGCTGGTAGCGTGCTTTGGTGCCAGTAATACGGCTAGGTACAATCTTGCCAGTTTCAGATACGTAGCCTTTTAAAACTTCAATATCTTTATAGTCGATTTGTGCAACGCCTTCGGCGGTGAAACGACAGTACTTACGACGACGAAAAAAACGTGCCATGTCAATATCTCCAGTTAATTATTCGGCAGCTGCTTCAGCGGCAGGTGCTTCTTCAGCTTTAGCTTCTGCTTGAGGAGCTTCGGCACGAGGGGCGCGTTCTTGACGACGTTTGTCTTCACGGCTTTCGGCAGCTTTAACAGGAGAATCTTCAGTTACGGCACCTTTCATACGCACAACCATGTTACGGATAACGGCATCGTTGTAACGGAAGTTGCTGTCTAGCTCGTCCAATGCAACGTTTGAACATTCAACGTTCATAAGTACATAGTGAGCTTTGTGGATTTTGTTAATTGGGTATGCCAAGTGGCGACGGCCCCAATCTTCCAAACGATGAATCGCACCACCATCGGCTTCGATAGTCGTAGTGTAGCGCTCGATCATAGCGGGAACTTGTTCGCTTTGGTCAGGGTGGACCAAAAACATAATTTCATAATGACGCATTGCTGCTCCTTATGGGTTAAATAGCCTCAAGTGTCTAACAATTCGTTATTGAACTGTAGCCTTAAAGCAAGGAGGAAAATCACACCTAAAAATGTGATGGCGCATTATACGTAAAGCCGACGCCAAGTTCAAGCCAGCTCCAATCGCAATGTAAATGAGATAACCAGCTATTGCATTCTACTGCAAGCAGTAACACACTAATTGGCCGCAGGCACACATATAACAGCATTTCTGGAGACAGCGCCATGGCTCGAAGCCGCTCAATCAAACTCATTAAGTGGTTGCTACAACTCACCACACTCCTCATTATTGGTGCTGCCGCCGCACTTGCCTACCTCTGGCTGCAACAAGAAGACTGGTTGCCAGAACCTAGCAAACCCTTTGCTGCGGCGTTGGGCCAACCACAACCGTTGCCAGCAAGCGATTATCGTATTGATTTATTAGCCACCCACGACCTGGCTTTTCGTTTACAAAAAGCCGTGATAGAAGCTCGTCCCGGCACTCTAATCGTACTACCCGAGGGCCGCTTTGAGTTTAACGACGAGCTAATCATCAACCAGCCTAACATCACTCTGGCTGGCCAAGGCATGTTTAAAACCACCCTTGACTTCACCAACCAAGCCTCCGGTGCGCAAGGCATTTTAGGTTTGGGCAACGCCTTACGCATTCAAGACTTAGCCGTGGTAAATGCCCCCGGGGATGGCATAAAAACGGAAGGCATCAACCACTTACTAATCCAGCGTACAAAAGTGGCGTGGGAAAACGGCCCTAGCCCGCTCAATGGCGCCTATGGCTTATACCCCGTACAAAGTAAAAATATCGTCATTGAAGACAGCTACGTTTCGGGCGCCTCCGATGCGGGAATTTATGTGGGCCAGTCCAGCAACATTGTGGTGCGCCGCAACACGGTGGAATACAATGTCGCCGGCATCGAAATTGAAAATTCGATACTTGCCGACGTATACGACAACTGGACCGCCTACAACACCGCCGGCATTTTAGTGTTCGACCTGCCTAATTTGCCGGTCTATGGTGGTCGTAATACTCGGGTATTTAACAATGTGGTGTTTGATAACAGCACCAAAAACTTTGCCCCAAAAGGCAACATCGTCGGCATTGTGCCCTCGGGCACAGGCCTAATGGTGATGGCTAACGACGAGATCGAAATTTTTGGAAATTTGGTGCGTAATCATGGCACCGCCAGCCTAGTGGTAGTGAGCTACCTAGTGACGGAAATTCCGCTGACCGATGCCAATTACGAACCTTACCCAGAATCACTTTGGGTACACCACAACCGCTTTGAAAACCCAGACCGCTGGTATTTGGATGGCAGTGACTTTAACTTACTGCCTAACCTACTATTTGATATGGACCCACCCGAAATTATTGTCGACGGCATCGCCAAAACCTATAATACCCAAGCCGACGCCGACGCAGGCCAAAGCTGCTTTGCCCATAATACTAACGCCCGGCAAGCGGCTATTCGGGTTGGCAGCATGAATCTTGCGAGTGGCAACACTAACCTGCTTGGACTACCCTCTGGCCCAGCACTGTACGACGAGCCACAATACAATTGCCAGCGTAACGGCTTGCCACCCATCACCGTCGATGATTGGCCCAGCGCAGTGCAAACCCACGCCAAAAGCAGGCAAATAGAGCTCTGCAAAAACACCAAGGGCAGTATTAATTGGCAAGCCATAGTAGCCGACTGCCCTAACCTAGAAGACTACGGCTTAACTGAGTCGCTGGGCTACCGCTATAATCTGCAAACGCCGCTATTTTCTGACTATATGGAAAAGCAGCGTACCGTTTATGTACCACCCAACAGCGCGCTTGGTTACACCGCTTCAGGGCCTTTAAAGGCACCTGTTGGCACCATTATTAGCAAAACCTTCATTAACCCAAGCAGCCAACAAGCCGTTGAAACGCGCCTGCTCATTCACCGTCAATCAGGCTGGGTTGGCCTGCCTTACTTATGGAACAATGGCATCGCCAAATTGCATGTTGGGGGCGCTCTCATTCCCCAAAGCATTAACCTAGAAGGAAAACGTACAGACTGGCGCTACCAAGTGCCCAACCAAAACCAATGTGGCAGTTGCCACACACAAGGCCAACAACTGCACCCTATTGGTTTAGCGACTAAGTGGCTCAACCACTCTAACCAACTACAACAGTTAGAGGACAAAGGCTGGCTCACAGGATTACCCCAAGACCCCAACCAGAGGCCTCAAGCCGCTGCATGGGACGATATAAAAACCAATAACTTACCGCAAAGAGCCAGAGCCTATCTGGACATTAACTGTGGCCACTGTCACAATCCTGCAGGCTTAGCACACACCTCTGGTTTAGAACTTAAAGCAGAGCTGCCCATGAGCACCACAACAGGCGTGTGCAAACCGCCGGTAGCCGCAGGGCGTGGTGCGGGCGACTTGAGTTACGCCATTGTGCCAGGCGAGGCCCAAGCCTCTATCTTACCCCTGCGTATCGGCTCACTTGATCCGGCAATCAAAATGCCTGAGTTATCCAAGGGATTAGTACACCAACAAGGGTTGGCACTCATAAAGCAGTGGATAAACCAAATGCCCGGCACTTGTGAAGAACATTAAACAATACAAAATTGAGACATTATTATGTGGAATATCTATTTATCTGGCGAAATTCATACCGACTGGCGCGAGCAAATCATCAACCGCTGCGCGACGCTAAAATTACCAGTGAACTTCACATCGGCATGCACCGACCATGAAGCCAGTGACGCTGCAGGCGACCATTTAGCCGATACCGCCACTAACTTTTGGCGTGACAATCAATCGGCCAAAGTGAATGCCATTCGCACCAAAAACCTTATTGCCCAAGCCGACATTGCCATTATTCGTTTTGGCGACAAATACAAACAGTGGAACGCCGCCTTTGACGCCGGCTATTGTGCCGCCATGGGTACGCCTTACATTACCTTGCACAGTGAAGATATTGTGCACCCGTTAAAAGAAGTCAACGCTGCCGCCATGGCATGGGCTAAAGATGTGGACCAAGTGATTACCACCTTGCAGCACGTTACCCAGTAATCACAACGCTATAGCCCAACACGACAAGGAAAGCACATGAGTCAACACACCAGCCACCTTGGCACCAAACCCATTCTCGGCCTATTTTTGGGCATGGCCGCGCCCATCGCCGTGGGTATGATGGTGCACGGCTTATACAACGTGGTGGATGCCATTTTTGTCACCCGCGCTATTGGGGTTAATGCCATGGGTGGCATTTCCATTGTATTTCCCATTCAAATGCTGATCTTTGCAGTGGCCACATTAATTGGTAGCGGCATGGCCTCCATCGTCGCCCGTCAATTAGGCGCCAAGCAGGATGATACTGCCAACGCCACCATCGATATGGCCTTTCGTTTAGGCCTAGCCATTGCCATTGTGGTCACCTTAGGCATTTACTTAAACATCGATACCCTACTCGAGTTCTTGGGCGTGTCAGAAGCTTTATGGCCCTACGCTCATGCTTATTTGGTGCCACTGGTATTACTCAGTTTCCCCATCGTCTTTATGAGCAGCATCCCCAGCGACTTACTTAGAGCTGAAGGCAAAGCCATGTTGATGATGGCCGGCATGGTGTCGTCTGCGGTGCTAAATATTATTTTAGATGCCGTGTTTATCTTTGTACTCGACATGGGTGTAGAGGGTGTGGCCTACGCCACCATCATCTCTCAAGCATTTGCCGCGGCGTTAATGCTGTATTTTATTCTAGGCGGCAAAACTCACCTAAAGCTTCGGCCGTTTGCCTACGCCATGGATTGGCCGGTACTTAAAGACATCGTGTTATTAGGCATACCTATTTTAATTTCACACGCAGGTGTGTCTGTTTTTATTGGCCTAACCAACTACACACTGACGCAATTCAACGGCGTTGATAGCGATTTATACGTCAGCGCCTATGGCCTTATTGGGCGCCTGATGATCTTCTTTATTCTGCCCGCCATTGCCATGACCATTGCCTTTCAAACCATTGCTGGCTACAACTATGGTGCAAAACACTACGACCGAGTCTTGTCTATGATTAAACTTGGGGTTGTTTCCAGCCTTTGTTACGGTCTGGCCGTGAGCACCATGATGCTACTCGCTCCCCAACAAATTATCGGCATTTTCACTCAAGACAAAGCCCTATTAGCCGCCACTGCCAGCATCGCCTTCTGGTCCTTCCTAGGCTTCCCGCTCTCCAATGCACACGCAGTCATTAGCTCCCTATTCCAAGCGCTGGGTAAAGCCCGCCACGCCATCTTTTTGTCGTCGCTAAGGATTTATTTTGTACTCATCCCTGCACTGCTCATCCTGCCAGGCATTTACGGCATCGACGGCATTTGGTATGCCTTCCCAATTGCCGACATCATTGCCTTTATTGTGGTGATTTATTTTGTACTGCGTGAGCGAGGTAATTTACATCGACTAGACTTAGGCTAGAAACCAACCGAAATCAACAAGGGCGCTTAATACATATTGCGATGAAGTGGATTACGAAATCATTGGCGCAAGCATGCAGATCTTGGAGGTTGAGCTAGACCCCCGAGAAACCGTGATTGCCGAAGCCGGCATGATGAATTACATGGAGCAAGACATCAGCTTCGAAACTCGCATGGGCGACGGATCGGCCACCGACGAAGGTTTTATGGATAAAATGTTCTCTGCCGGCAAACGTATGCTTACGGGCGAGTCGCTATTCATGACTCACTTCTCTAATGAAGGTAATAAAAAACGCCGCGTGGCTTTTGCAGCGCCTTACCCAGGCACCATTATTGCTTTGGACATGGCACAACAAGGCGGCCAAATTTTATGCCAAAAGGATGCCTTTTTAGCCGCTGCCCGTGGCACCAAAATCGACATTGCCTTTAACCGCAAGCTAGGGGCCGGATTCTTTGGTGGTGAAGGTTTTATTTTGCAGAACCTGCAAGGCGACGGCATGGCCTTTTTACAAGCGGGCGGCACCGTCATTAAGCGCCGCCTCAACAACGAAACCCTGCGCTTAGATACGGGTTGCTTGGTGGCGTTTGGGCCCGGCATTGATTACGACATAGAAATGGTTAAAGGCATTAAGTCCATGTTCTTTGGCGGCTAAGGCATTGCCCTAGCCACCCTCAGCGGCACCGGCAATGTGTGGATTCAAAGCTTACCTTTCTCGCACTTAGCAGACCGGATCCTGAAAATCACGGCATCGTTATCCTCATTACAAGCGTAAATGACGATACGTGAACACTAAGCTGATAGGTCATGGGGTGAATAGTCAGGCCGTTGTTACTTGCTTCGCCAAAGCAAGAATTTCTGCCATGCTGTGCTGACTTACACCGCTGCTAATGCCTTGATTCACAACGGACTGCATCTGCGCTATTTTTTGGTTTTGATCTTGGTCTTTACGAATCAAATCACGCACATAGTCATTGGCATTACTATAACGTCCATATTGTGACTGCTGCTCTACCCAAGATTTCATTGCGTCGGGTAACGACACGTTCATAGTTGTCATGTAGGCCTCCTTATTAGGTGATTTTGCGAAATATTGGCAACTATTGTCAATATTTGTCATAGCCTCCAACAACTTGGTGCTGATAGAATCATAACCATTCAACCGCCTAGACTGGCAATAACACAAAAGGCACAACATGATTTTAATACTATGGATTTTAGGCATCGTTATTGTTGCCTTATTGATCCGTTTGCTCTTGAATAAAGCACCCAGCAACGGCAAGCCCTTTCTGCTTAGAGCCGCTGTAGTGGTTATTGTATTGGTGGCCGTTGGGTTAGCCCTGCGGGGATTGTGGCCTGTGGCCATGAGTTTATTTGGTGGTTTAATGGTTTACGGTAAGCCCGTGCTTAAAGCCTTTGGATTCTGGCAGACGATCAAGCGTTTTCAACAACCCAAGTCAGAGTCTACCCCGCCTACGACTTCCACAATGGACGCTCAACAAGCACGTCAAATTTTGGGAGTCGATGAAGATGCCAGCAACGAAGAAATTACAGATGCACACAAACGCATGATGGCTAAAAACCACCCCGACAAGGGTGGCAGCACTTATTTGGCCAGCCAAATTAATCAGGCTAAGGACGTATTGTTTAAGGGATAGACCATTATTGCTAGGGTGGAGCGCCGCGTTGCGCTCGCGAAGACGGCGCGGGCTGTCATCCTGAACTTGATTCAGGATCTCTAGATTCTGGCCTACGCCGGAATTACTAAAGGTTAGGCCGGAATAACGCTGTGGAGTGGTGTAACGGAACGGCTAACTACGCTGGCGTACTGCTTCGAACAAACACACGCCCGCAGCAACAGACACGTTGAGGCTGCTCACCTCGCCTGCCATGGGGATCTTCACTAGCTGATCACAACCTTCTCGGGTAAGGCGGCGCATGCCTTCGCCTTCGGCACCCATCACCAAAGCCATGTTGCCTTTGAGGTCGGCTTGATGAATATCTTGGGTGGCTTCGCCTGCGGTGCCGGTAATCCACACACCAGACGCCTGCAAGGTTTTTAGGCAGCGGGCTAGGTTGGTGACTTGCACAAAGGGCATGCTCTCGGCAGCACCACAAGCCACTTTGCTTACGGTACTGTTAAGTGAAGCAGATTTGTCTTTAGGCGCGATCACCGCATGTACTCCGGCGGCATCTGCCGTACGTAAACAGGCGCCCAAATTATGCGGGTCGGTAACGCCATCTAGGATCAACAAAAACGCGGGCTCGTTCAGTTCTTCCAACAACTGTGTAAGAAAGTGCTCATCTTTGGCTGGGCTTGGCGTGCAGGCGGCAACCACACCTTGGTGGCGACCCTTAACCTTATTATCTAGCTCGCGGCGCGGCATGATTTGGCATTCGATGCCCTGCTCGTCTGCTAACCCTCTAACCTGATTGAGACGCTGGTCTTCACGGCCTTCTTGCAACCAAATTTCCTGCACCCGCTCGGGGTTGCGCTGCAATTTGGTTTGCACGGCATGAATGCCAAACACATATTCGATATTAACCATAATTAACGCGTCTCCAAACCCTTAGGATGCCGTAGGTTTTTTACGACGAGGCTTTTTTGCCCGGCCAGCAGGTTTACCCTTTTGATCAAACAATGGCCCATCCTCCGTTTCATTAGGCTGTTTGGCCTTGGGCTTAGACTTAGACTTAGATTTTGGCTTGGGTTTTGACTTAGGCTTGGGCAGTGCATCGGCCAATTCAAAATCAATCTTCTTCTCGTCTAGATCTACCCGTACCACTTTCACTTCGATAATGTCGCCTAAGCGGTAACTCTTGCCACTGCGCTCGCCGTGTAGGCGATGTTTGGGGGCGTCAAAGTGATAGTAGTCGCCTGGCAAGGCACTGATATGCACTAGGCCTTCAACATACACGTCTTCGAGCTCTACAAACAAACCAAAACTGGTAACGGCATTAATGGTGCCATAAAAATAATCACCAATATGGCCTTGCATGTATTCACACTTAAGCCAGCCTTCCACGTCCCACACGGCCGCATCTGCACGACGCTCGGCCATAGAGCAGTGCTCGCCAAGGGCGACAACATCGGCGGTGGTATATGGATACCATGGCGACGACGGCTGCCTTTGAGTCGCTTTGATGCGTTTTACAGAGCCGGTTCGACGCTTACTTTGAATGACACCACGTATAGCACGGTGAACCATCAAGTCTGGGTAACGACGAATCGGAGAGGTGAAGTGGGCATAGGCGTCATAACCTAAACCAAAGTGACCTTCGTTTTCGGGCGTATACACCGCTTGGCTTAACGAGCGAAGCATCACGGTTTGCACTAGGCTAGCGTCTGGGCGTTCTTTAATGGACGTTAACAAGGCTTGGTAGTGCTTAGGTTGTGGCTCTTCACCACCCTGTAACGACAGCCCCATCTCACCTAAAAAGGCGCGCAAGTTTTCTAACTTGGTTGGTTTTGGTCCCTTATGCACACGGAACAAACCGTCCAACTTGTGCTTAGCCAAGAACTTAGCGGTGCTCACGTTAGCCGCCAACATACACTCTTCGATGAGCTTGTGGGCGTCGTTACGTCGTACAGGCACAATATCATCGATCTTGCGATCTTCACCAAACACAATACGTGTTTCTTGGGTTTCAAAATCAATGGCACCACGGGCATCACGGGCAAAACGTAAGGCCGCATACAGTTGATGCAAATCGTCTACGGGTTTAACTACATGCTGGTATTCGTTACGCAAAGGCTGACATTGCGCGTCTGCAGAATCTAACATTGCACCCACTTTGGTGTAGGTTAAACGCGCATGCGAATGGATCAGGCCTTCGTAAAATTCGTAGCCATTGAGCTTGCCCTTGCTGGTTATGGTCATCTCACACACCATCACCAAACGGTCTACATGGGGGTTGAGAGAACACAAACCATTAGAAATAGCTTCGGGTAACATGGGAATTACACGCTCAGGGAAATACACTGAGGTTGCACGCCTGTGGGCTTCTGTATCCAATGCTGTGCCAGTACGCACATAATGGCTCACATCGGCAATAGCTACGTATAAACGCCAACCACCTAGGGTGCGCTTGCGGCAATAAACAGCGTCGTCAAAATCGCGCGCGTCTTCACCGTCAATAGTAACAAAAGGCAATTCGCGTAAGTCGATGCGATCATACTTATCGGCTTCGGCCACTTCGGGCGCCAATAAATCCGCTTCGCAAGTAGTTTCAGCTGGCCATTGGTGGGGGATTTCGTGGGTGCGAATAGCAACATCGATCTCCATACCCGGCGCCATATGCTCGCCCAAAATCTCCGCCACTTCACCAATCGCTTGGTTACGCTTGTTAGGCTGATGGGTAATCTGCACACTCACGTACTGACCATGTTTGGCCTGCAGTACGCTATCGCTGGCAATCAGAATGTCTTGGCTAATACGCTGATTATCAGGGCGTACAAAACAAATACCATTTTCTTTGGTTAAGCGGCCTACCACTTGTGTAGTGTTACGCTCGGTCACCTCTACAATGGCCCCTTCGCTACGGCCTTTGCGGTCGACACCAGTGACACGCGCAAGGGCTTTGTCGCCATCGATCACAGCGCGCATTTGGCGGTGGCTGAGGAACAAATCATCGCCGCCTTCATCAGGCTTTAAAAATCCAAAACCATCGCGATGGCCAATAATACGGCCATGGATTAAGTCCATCTTGTTAATGGCACCATAAGCGCCCTTGCGGTCACTAATCAGCTGGCCATCACGCTCCATGGCTCGCAACCGGCGACGTAACGCTTCTACGTCTTCGGCCTCAAACAATTCCAGTTCAAAACTAACTTGTTTCAGCGTGGCCGGGCCGCTACGGTCACGCAAGTGATCCATAATAAATTCACGGCTTGGAATCGGGTTTTCGTACTTCTGCGCCTCACGCTGAGCGTGAGGATCGTCAATTTGTGTCATGCTGAGATTAGGTCTCTCTTTATTTAAACGCCAAAAGAATGGCGTTTAACAATAGTTTCTACTCGATCTGGGCCGGTGGATATAATATCCACAGGGGCTTCAATCAAGGTTTCGATCCGGGCGATGTAAGCCAACGCAGCAGCTGGTAGGTCAGCTTCTGATTGAGTTCCTACGGTGGACTCAGTCCAACCCGGCATAGTTTCGTAAATAGGGGTAACCGCTGCAAAACCTTCAGCATCACTGGGGCAAGGCACGGCGTTGCCATAGGCATCGTGATAAGCCACACACAGTTTAATTTCGTCCATGCCATCCAATACGTCAAGCTTAGTCAAACAAATACCCGATACGCTGTTAATTTGAATCGCGTGCTTAAGTGCAACGGCATCAAACCAACCACAACGGCGTCCACGGCCAGTGGTAGCGCCAAATTCATGGCCGCGCTCACCTAGGCCATCACCGACTTCACAGAACAATTCTGTTGGGAATGGGCCTGAACCTACTCTAGTAGTGTAGGCTTTGGTGATCCCCAAAATATAGTCCAGAAACAAAGGTCCAAAACCAGAGCCAGTGGCCACGCCACCAGCAGTGGTATTAGACGAGGTAACGTAGGGGTAGGTGCCATGGTCGATGTCGAGCAAGGTGCCTTGGGCGCCTTCAAACAGGATATCCGCACCTTCGCGGCGTAGCTCGTGGATTTCGGCGGTCACATCGGTAAACATGGCTTTAATTTGATCTGCTTGAGCCAATGCAGTTTCTAAAACCTCGTTATAATCTAACGGCTTTACACGATAAAAGTTCTGCAACACAAAATTATGATAAGTCATAATTTCTTTCAGTTTTACCGCAAAACGCTCAGGGTCTAACAGGTCACCTAAGCGTAGACCACGGCGCGCTACTTTGTCTTCGTAGGCGGGGCCAATACCACGGCCTGTAGTGCCAATTTTCTCTTCGCCACGAGCTAACTCGCGAGCTTGGTCTAGAGCAATATGGTAAGGCAGGATCAATGGGCAAGCGGTACTAATACGCAAACGTTCACGTACTGGCACACCACGTTCTTCAAGCCCAGCCATTTCTTTAAGCAACGCATCCATAGCCACAACCACACCGTTGCCGATGAAACAGGTGACACTATCACGCAGGATGCCTGAAGGAATTAAATGCAGAACAGTTTTCTCACCGTCGATAACCAAGGTATGACCAGCGTTATGACCACCTTGAAAACGTACCACTGCCGTGGCCTGATCGGTTAGTAAATCAACGATCTTACCTTTGCCTTCATCACCCCATTGGGTGCCTAAAACGACGACATTCTTACCCATAATATTTTGCTCTAGTTTATTGCTTCTTAACGTGAAATCACGCCAACTTAAAAAATAATTGACTACTGCAGTCGATAAAAAACTACAGTGCCTCGATAACCCATGCTTGGTTTTCCCAGACTAACTGTTGAGAACATTGCTCTGGCTTAGTCTGTTGTTCCAATTGCGCCACTAACCGTTGGCCCTGTTGGCGCAATTGGGTTTGTGTGTGCCATAACTCCTGGCGCTGGTCGGCCGACAAATTAGCTTCTAGGGGCATGGCAATGCCATCGGCCTGTTGCTGCGGCTGATCGGACAGTTCCGCTAAGATCTTTAGATCTGCACTAAAACCCGTGGCAGGGCGAGCCCGCCCAAATACCTGACCAATATCATCATAGCGGCCACCTTTAGCAATGGCTTGACCAAAGGCGGGTGTTAATGCCGCAAACACTACTCCCGTGTGGTATTCGTAGCCGCGTAACTCGGCCAAATCAAAATACAAAGTCACCTGCGGGAAGCGCGCACTAATGGCGTTGGCTAAATCACGCAAATACGCAATAGCTTCACTCACCTGAGCGGAAACCTCGCCAAACACCTGTTGCGCTTGGTCTAAAATTTGTGTATCGCCGTACAAACGGGGCAGCTGCTGCAGCATGGTTTTGCTTTGCTCACTCAAATCCATAGCGGTCACTAAGGCGTCAATATCGGCCACAGCCTTGCTTTGTAACAAGTTGAACAAATCTCGTTCGTCGTCTTCGGCCAACTCAATGGCATCGATCAACCCGCGGTAGATCCCCACGTGGCCTAAGTCGAGGGTAATGGGGTGTTTAATATCGACGCTGGTTAAGGTGGTCAACATCAAACTGATGACTTCTAAATCACTTTCAATACCGGCATGACCATAGAGCTCGGCACCCACTTGCAAGGGGCTACGCGACGCCAATGGGTTAGCCGCACTGGTGTGCAATACGGTATTGGAATAACACAGGCGGTTAATACCTTGGCAATTAAGACTATGGGCATCAATGCGCGCAACCTGAGGAGTAATGTCGGCACGGATGCCCATGGTACGGCCGGTCTTTTGATCAATCACCTTAAACGTGGCAAGGTCTAAATCGTCACCGGTGCCAATTAATAGGGAATCAATGTATTCAATCAGGGGCGGCATAACCAGGTCATAGCCCCACGCTTGGTACTGGTCTACTACCGTACGCCGTAAACCTTCTATGCGCGCAGCTTCTGGTGGCAATACTTCCTTCACACCATCCGGTAATAACCAACGATTTGCTCGACTCATGTGAGTTCCTGTTTCTACAACTTTAGCGTTTTAATCAGCGCACCAATAACAACAAACCAAGCCCTAAGAGCATGCTTGCTAAGCCTAATAGGCGCATATGTCGATCGCTTATTTGTGCTAGCTGCACTACTAATTTACGCCACCTTTGGGGGTATAAAAAAGGCAAAATACCTTCCAGTATTAACATCAAGCAAAAAGCCACCAATAGGTGTTGTATCAATTCATTCATGGTTTTTTACTTATGCTGCAAACACAAAAAAACCGAGCATCATACGGCCCGTCTCGGACCCTACTTCTCGGTTACGCAATTGTACTGCTTTTGCATGTAAATGGCTAGCTTTGGCAAGAGCCTAGCGCGCGTCATTCTGGCAAACCTACAACGCGTCATTCCTGCGTAGGCCGGAATCTGTAACAAAGGACTGAGATCCTGACCTGAGCCAGGATGACAGACCTACAGATCCTGACCTGCGTCAGGATGACAACTACTTACTTCAGTGTAGACTGGTTCATGTACTTAAAGAACTCACTGTCAGGTTCGATAAGCATCACGTCGCCACCCGCGCCAAAGGTTTTACGATAGGCATCTAAGCTACGGTAAAAGCTGTAGAACTCGGGGTCTTGGTTAAAGGCTGCGGCATAGGTTGCTGCGGCGACGGCATCGCCGTCACCACGTACAAGCTCAGACTCACGATATGCATTGGCTTCGATAATGGTCTCTTGACGATCAGCGTCGGCACGAATACCTTCAGCCAGCTCCTTACCTTTAGAACGAAGTTCACGTGCTTCACGCTCGCGCTCGGTACGCATACGGCCATACACCGATTCACTTACTTCTTGCGGCAAGTCGATACGCTTGACACGTACGTCAACCACTTCGATACCCATGTCCTTGACAACCACTTGGTTAAGCTCGTCACGCAGCTCGGTCATTAACTCGTCACGCTCACCGGAAACCACTTCCGTTAAGGTGCGCTCACCAAACTGGTTACGCAAACCGGTGTCCACACGAGACGCCAACAACTTGGCGGCGGTAAACTCGTCACCCGAGGTGGCGGTATAGAAGTCGGCTACGTTTTTGATACGCCATTTAACAAACGAATCTACGATGAGGGCTTTCTTCTCTAAGGTTAGGTAACGCTGTGGACGCGCATCCAAGGTTAGCACCCGGGCATCAAACACACGTACGGTGTTCATAAACGGCACTTTAATATGCAAACCCGGCTGAATATCAAACTGCACCACTTCACCAAACTGAAGCATAATGGCACGCTGTGTTTCTTTAACTACAAACAAGGAAGTTGAGGCCACTAACAGTGCCACAAACAAGCCAATTAAGGTTACTAATGTACGAGTAGCCATATTAACGAGACTCCCTTGAAGAGGTACCAGAGGCACCCTGTGTCAATTTCTGGATCACACGGTTGGTAATTTCATCCACCATGCTAGAGGACGCTCTGCCATTTGTGCCCGTTGCGGAGCGTACAGACTGGTTTTGCATAATTTGATCTAGCGGTAACACCATCATGTTATTGCCACCTTCAACATCAACCATGACCTTAGAGGCGTTGGAAAGCACATCTTCCATGGCCACAAGATACAAACGCTCACGGGTTACTTCCGGTGCCTTTTGGTACTCTGTTAGCAACTTGGTAAAACGAGTTGCTTCACCTTCGGCACGAGCCACAACTTGCTCGCGATAGGCTAACGCCTCTTCGCTTACACGCTGAGCACGACCGCGGGCTTCTGGCACGATACCATTAGCGTAGGCTTGAGCTTCGTTCTTCACACGCTGCTCGTCCTCACGGGCCTTGATGACGTCATCAAACGCATCCTGCACTTGTGAGGGTGCAGCGGTGTTTTCGATGTTGACCTTGCTCACTTCTAAGCCAGTGTTGTAAGCATCCAAATAACCCTGTAGTCGGGTTTCAATATCTAACGCCAGTACTGCACGGCCTTCGGTTAACACGGAGTGCATTTCTGAGCCACCTACAACATGGCGCAATGCGCTTTCTGTGGCTTGTAACAAACTGCCTTCGGGGTTACGCACTTCTAGCAAGAAATCTTTAGGGTTAGACACCACATACTGCACAGACAAACCCACTTCAACAATGTTTTCGTCTTCAGTGAGCATCAATGCACGGTGATCAACGTTACGTACAGCCGTCACATTGACCTTGGTGACGTTATCGATCAACGGTGGATTCCAATGCAAACCAGGCTGTACGGTTTCGGTAAATTTACCTAAACGCAATACAACGGCACGTTCTTGTTGGTCAACGGTATAGAAGCCCATACCCGCCCACAAGACTAAAACGATGGCGACACCAAAACCAATCAGCTTGCCACTTGGCGCAGACGTATCACCGCCGCCCGAGTTGTCAGCTTTTTTGTTGCCGGAACCACCAAACAAACCATTGAACTTTTCAATGAGTTTACCGAGTGCTTCATCTAAATCAGGGGGGCCCTGATCTTGTCCGTTCGGGCGGCGGTTGCCACCCCATGGGTCTTGGTCTTTACCGTTATTACCCGGTTCATTCCAGGCCATAATCTTCTCCTGAGTATTGCTTTTATAAAAGTTCACTCAGTCCCATGGGTTAGATGGTTTGCCAACAAATGGCGTTGCATCCATTCCCACACGACTCAATGTTTGTAAAAAATCTCGTTTTTGTAACCTAACGTCCAACACTATTTGGCCTTGTTCGCTAATGCTTTCTTTTTCCACAGCACCTTGGGCATAGAGTTGTGCCCTTAAGTTACCATACTGTGGCTCTAGTACAATTTGTTGGGCAAATATTTCGCCGCCTAAGCGTTCGCTAATGGCTTGTACCAGCAGCTCTACGCCTTCGCCCGTTAGGGCGCTCAACCAAACACGCCTTGGCACACCATAACTGTCACGATCGATCCTTGCGGGGCAATCGTCTAACATATCGATTTTATTGTAGACCAATAAGTGCGGCAGTTCATCCGCACCAATTTCGCTCAATACGGCATTCACTTCTTCAATATTATCGTCACGCTTTTCGTCACTGGCATCTATGAGATGCAACAGCAACGTCGCTTCGGCTGTTTCTTGCAAGGTAGCACGAAACGCATCCACTAGCTTATGCGGTAAGTGACGAATAAAACCCACCGTATCCACTAAGATAGTGGGGCCTACATCTTTGATTTCAAGGCGCCTAAAGGTTGGGTCTAAGGTAGCAAACAATTGGTCTGCGGCATACACGTCGGCAACAGTAATACGATTAAACAAACTCGATTTGCCGGCGTTGGTATACCCTACTAACGAAATGGTGGGCACTTCGGCACGGCGGCGAGCTCGACGCCCTTGCTCTCGCTGCTTGCGTACTTTACCTAAACGTTTAAGAATAGAATTAATACGCACGCGCAATAAACGTCGGTCGGTCTCGAGCTGAGTTTCGCCAGGGCCGCGCAAGCCAATACCACCTTTTTGGCGTTCTAGGTGAGTCCAGCCTCGCACCAAACGGGTCGACATGTGTTCTAGCTGAGCTAGCTCTACTTGCAACTTACCTTCGTGAGTACGAGCACGCTGGGCAAATATGTCGAGGATTAAGCCGGTTCGGTCGAGCACACGGCACTGCAATTCGTGTTCTAAATTACGCTCTTGGCCTGGGCTCAAGCCATGGTTAAAAATTACTATTTCGGCTTTGTGATGCTCCACAGCGGCTTTGATCTCTTCTACCTTACCAGAGCCCACATAGGTCTTTGGGTGCGGCGTGGCTCGCGAGCCACCAATAGTTTCAAGAGGGTCTGCACCGGCGGAATAAACCAGTTCTTTTAGTTCGTTGGCATCTTCACGCTCGCCTTCTTGGCCCATCTCAAGATGAACAAGAATAGCGCGTTCGCCGGCTTGGTGACGTTCAAAAAACAAAGGGATGGCCTAAATCAAAGCGAGCACCTAGAGGTGCTCGTTGGGGATACATAAACATCGATAAAACTAGTCGAGTTCGTCTTCGGCTGGCATTTTAACTGGGCGCGAAGGCACGACAGTTGAAATGGCATGTTTGTACACCATTTGGGATACGGTATTTTTCAACAAAATCACAAATTGGTCAAACGACTCAATTTGACCTTGTAGTTTAATGCCGTTTACCAAAAAGATTGATACTGGTACCCGCTCCTTGCGTAATACGTTGAGGTAAGGGTCTTGTAGGGTTTGCCCTTTTGACATGGTAGCTCCTTGTGTCATTAATCCAACCATATAATACGGCTAGATGGGTGATAATGCGTAAAACATTGATCCAGTGCAAGGCATTTTACGCCTGCTTTACACTAATGTCTCATTCTATCGAATAATTGCAAAACATTGAATGATAATTTTGTATCTAAGCTATCAAACACCTGCAAATCTGGCCAACTACGCAGCCAAGTCAGCTGTCGCTTAGCTAATTGCCTCGTAGCAACAACCCCTTTGTGCTCCATAGTGGCATAATCATACTCGCCAGCCAGATACTGCCACATCTGTCGGTAGCCTACACAGCGCATAGACGGCATATTAAGGCTTAGGTCACCGCGCTGCATAAATAAGGCCACTTCTGCTTCAAAGCCTTGCTGCAACATAAGTGCAAACCGTTGCTCAATACGCTGATGTAATAGCGCGCGCTCGGGTGGCCACACACCGATCGAGGCCACGTTATAAGGTAGTTGCTGTTGTTGCTGCCGTTGCCAATGGCTAGTCAGGGTTTCACCGCTCAATAGGTACACTTCCATGGCTCGGGTAATGCGCTGCGGGTCGGTGGCATTGATGCGCGCGCCGGCCACCGGGTCGATAACACACAAACGCTGGTGCAAGACTGCCAAGCCATGCTGGGCTATATCATGTTCTAATTGAGCACGCATAGCCGGCTCAGACTCGGGCAACGGCGCCAAGCCTTCCATTAATGCCTTGTAGTACATCATGGTACCGCCTACTAACAAGGGCACCTTGCCGCGCTGGGTAATTTGTTGCATGAGTAACAAGGCATCACGGCGGAAGTCTGCTGCAGAGTACGCTTCGGCAGCATCACGTATATTGATTAAATGATGCGGAGCTAGTGCCAAAGTGGCCGCATCCGGCTTAGCACTGCCTATATTCATATCGCGATAAATTAGCGCCGAATCCACCGAGATGATTTCGCAATCGCGCCGCTGCACCAACTCCACCGCCAAATCGGTTTTGCCAGCGGCGGTGGGACCCATGAGGAAAATTGCCGGTGGCAGTTGGTTTGATGACACGTTATTGGCCTCGCATAAATAATTTATCCAGTTCCGACAAGCTCAATTGCGTCCATGTAGGGCGGCCATGGTTACATTGGCCACTGCGCTCGGTAACTTCCATGTCTCGCAACAGCGCATTCATTTCCACATGGTTAAGGCGACGATTGGCCCGCACGGCACCATGGCAAGCCATGGTGCCCAATAACTCGTTATGCGCAGCACGAATACGGTCGCTACTACCAAAAGTGACCACATCGGCCAGTACGTCGCGAACTAACTGCTCAACGTTGGCATGCTGCAACAGGCTAGGGACTTGGCGCACTACCAAATTTTCGGTACCGGCACGGTCAATCACAAATCCCAGCTCTGCAAATACATCTTGGGCTGTTTCTACATGATCGGCTTCACGCGAGCTCACCGCCATGGAAATAGGCACCAACAAAGGCTGGGCTTTAATACCTTGGCCAGCCCACGATAACTTCATTTTTTCGTACACAATACGCTCATGGGCCGCATGCATATCTACTAAAACCAACCCTTGGGCATTTTCAGACAAAATATAAATTCCATGCAACTGAGCCACCGCATAACCTAAGGCCGGCACCTGCCTAGCTTCGCCCGTTGGGTTTGCTGGCGCCACGGCATCGCCATGCAAACTACCATACACCTTAGTTTGTTCTTGTAACTGCTGGGGCGATGGCTGATTCAACCCCGACTGCCAAGTTTGAGATTGATAACCCGCGCTTGAGGATGCGGCATTACCGTTCTGCTGGCCTAAGTCCACCTGTGTTTGACCGGCAAACACGCCGGCCTCTAGCCCTTGCGCCACCGGCTGATTTTGTACAACACCTAACTGCTCTAGGCCACCGCCTGTGGGCGTTTCTGGACGCACTTGCGCTAACGCTTTGTGTAAACTACGGAAAATGAAATCGTGTACTAAGCGGCCATCACGAAAACGCACCTCATGTTTGGTAGGGTGAACGTTAACATCCACATTGGCCGATTCCAGTTCAAGGTAAAGCACAAAGGCCGGATGACGCCCGTGATACAACACATCTCGGTAGGCTTGGCGCACGGCATGGCCCACCAGCTTATCGCGCACCACCCGGCCATTAACAAAAAAGTACTGCAAGTCTGCCTGACTACGGGAGAAAGTAGGTAACCCCACCCAGCCCCATAGCCGTAATCCTGGCGCTTCCATTTCTATATGCAAGGCTTGCTGCATAAATGTGGGGCCACAGACACTGGCCACACGTTTTTCTTGCGCTGCCTGAGTGTCTGCCGGGCGCAAATTATGGATCACTTTTTGATTGTGCTTAAGGCTAAAGGCCACATCAAAGCGGCTCAAGGCCAAGCGTTTGATGACTTCTTCTAAGTGACCAAATTCGGTTTTTTCGGTGCGTAAAAACTTGCGTCTTGCTGGGGTATTAAAAAATAAATCCCGCACTTCTACACTCGTACCCACAGGGTGCGCCGCTGGCTGCAACTGGGCAACCATGTCGCGGCCTTCGGTCATGACTTGCCAGGCACTGTCTTGCTTAAGCACATTGGAGGTTAAGGTTAAGCGCGACACAGAACTGACACTGGCCAATGCCTCACCACGAAAACCCAAACTCTGTACCGCTTCAAGTTCATCTAAACTTGTTATTTTACTGGTGGCGTGGCGGCTTAGTGCTAGCGCCAAGTCCTGTTTATCAATGCCACTGCCGTTGTCTCGCACCCTCATCAACTTAACGCCGCCCTGCTCTACGTCAACGTCCACTTTGCTAGCGCCCGCATCCAAACAATTTTCTAACAGTTCTTTAATGACCGAAGCGGGTCTTTCCACCACTTCGCCGGCGGCAATTTGGTTAGCTAATCTGGGGCTGAGCTGATGAATTTTAGTAGTCATATATAGGGCTTTTAAGCTAGCTGGTAGGGATAACGAGGGTTTTTCCGACTAATAGAACGGATTTACTGGTCATTTTATTGGCGCTCTGTAAACGCTTAACCGTAGTACCAAAGCGTTGGGCAATAGCCGATAAGGTATCGCCAGACACTACTTTATAAGAGCGCAACTTGCGTTTGGCTTCCACCACCGAGGCAACGTAGGTATTGGTCACGGGGTGGCTATAAAAGTAGCTTTTTAAACCGTTAAAAATAGCCTTAGCCATTTGTTTTTGATAGCTTTTAGTGCGTAATTTAGCCGCTTCTTGAGGGTTGGAAATAAACCCAGTTTCCACCAAAATAGACGGTACATCGGGCGACTTAAGCACCACAAACCCGGCCTTTTCGACGTATTTTTTATGTAACTTGGCGATTTCACCAATGTTACTTAACACTTGTTGAGCCACACCTTGACCCGTAGATTGGCTATAATTCATAGACATGTCTAACAGGGTTTTGGCTAAATCTTCTTCTTTGTCTTCTAAGCTCACGCCACCAATACCACCAATCAGGTCAGCGTCGTTTTCTGTTTGCGCTAACCAACGGCCCATTTCACTGGACGCACCGCGAGATGATAAGATCCACACCGAGGCGCCTTTGGCCTTACTGTTTTTAAAGGCATCGGCGTGAATGGAGATGAATAAATCGGCATTTGCTTTGCGGGCTTTTTGGGTACGACCACGCAGGCTAACGTAATAATCGCCACTGCGAGTTAAGATCGGCTCAAAACCCGGCTCCCGCTTAATCAAGGCCTGCAATTCTTTAGCAATGCCCAACACCACGTGTTTTTCCCGTAACTTGCGGCCGCTATACTTAGGCCCCAACGCACCGGGGTCTTCGCCACCGTGGCCGGCATCTATGGCAATGACAATGTCGCGCTGACTATCCAGAAAACCCAAACTATTTAAAGTGGTGGTTTGTGGCTGCACCGGCTTAATCACGGCGCCCTTAGTAAGTATTTTGGTTTGCCGGTAGTTGGACAAATCCACCACCAAACGATGGCCATAACTGGCATTAGGCGCTAGGGTAAAGACTTTATGGTTTACCTTGTAAGCCAAATCCAACACCAGCCTTAGTTTATTGTCACTGCGCTGACTAGAGCGAATGGCTCGCACTGGGCTTTTACTAAAATCGAGCTGAGCCACCGAGGTAGACAGCAAGCTGCGATCAATATCAATTACCAGTCGGTCGGGGTTAGACAAACTAATCAGCTCATAGGTGACCGGTTGTGTAATATCAAACACCAGGCGGGTATTGTCTGGTGCCGGCCAAATACGAATATTTTCTATTTTTGCAGCCCCAGCCGAAACACCAAAACCACTCAATACCAGCAGCAACAACCAAGAACTTAATCTCATGGCGCAGCCGCCTGTAATTGCTGCACCAATGCGCAACCCACGTCACTGATAGCCACAAAATTCAAACAACGGCCTCGGTCGGCGCTGGTAATAGTGAGTTCAATATCGGCAGCGGGTAAAAAGCCTTGGCCCTTGTCTGGCCACTCAATAAGGTTGATGGATTGCTCATCAAAATAATCTCGAATGCCCAAATATTCCAACTCTTCTGGGTGGCCTAAACGATACAAATCAAAATGGTTTACCTTGTACAAGCCCAGTTCATATGGCTCTACCAAGGTGTAAGTGGGGCTTTTAGCCGCACCTTGATGGCCAAAGTGGCGCAACACCCCGCGGGTAAAGGTGGTTTTACCCATGCCTAAGTTGCCCTGTAAAAACACCACGCAACCGCCATCAGCCTGCGCCAACACCTGACCAAACTGCATGCCCAAAGCCACCATGGCATCTTCGCCGTGGGCTTGAATTTGGTGCTCTTGGGTCATGGGTAAGGCAGTCCTTCATAATTAGCTAACCGGTAGAATGCAAATATAGCCTAAAAGCATAGTAAAAATCGCCTCTTGAAGCGGTATTTGCTTGGTTTTATGGCATTTTTTAAAGATTCACCCTGTGGGCCTAGGGTAGAATAGCCAGCATGTCTGAATTTGATTCCGCAAATGCTCCTGTGTCTGCCGACCACCTCTGCTTAAGCAGCCAACAGCTGGCCGACCTCGCCGTGCGCATCAAACAACTCGCCACCGAGTTTGGGTTTGCCGACTGCGGCATTACCAGCACCCACAACGAAGCCGCTGGCCAACGCTTAAACCAATGGCTCGACTTGGGTTACCAGGCCAACATGGACTACATGGGCAAACACGGCACCATGCGTTATCGCGCCGAGGAGTTAATGCCCGGCACCCAACGCATCATTTGCTTACGTATGGACTACCTAGACCCCAATCTCACCACTCTAAGCAGCCTCGAAAACGGCCAACAGGCTTACATCGCTCGCTACGCCTTAGGGCGCGACTATCACAAACTGGTCCGCAAACGCCTAGCGCAGCTCAGCAAAGCCATCGAAGCGCTCATCGGCCCCTTTGGCCACCGGGTATTTGTAGACAGCGCACCGGTACTAGAAAAACCGCTAGCCCAAAAAGCAGGGTTAGGCTGGCAAGGTAAACACACCCTTATTATCAACCGCAAACAAGGGTCGTGGTTTGTATTGGGAGAAATTTTTGTAGACCTCCCTCTGCCTATAGATCCCCCCTACGACAAAGACCACTGTAGCCGCTGCGAATCCTGCATTACCGTATGCCCCACAAACGCCTTCCCACAACCTTACGTGCTGGATGCTAATCGCTGCATTGCCTACCTCACCATAGAACACAAAGGCAGCATTGCAAAAGAGCTACGCCCACTCATGGGCAACCGCGTATTTGGATGTGACGACTGCCAGCTCGCCTGCCCATGGAACCGAGCAGCCAGCGCCACCCAAGAAGACGATTTTAAACCCCGCCATGGTCTAGACCAAGCCCAACTAGCCGACCTACTCACATGGACCGAAACCGAGTTTCTAAAACGTACCGAAGGCTCGCCCATACGACGCGTAGGCTTTGAAGGCTGGCAGCGCAACCTAGCCATTGGCCTAGGCAACGGGCCTGCCACAGCCAACGTATTCGTCATACTGAACCACCAGCTAGCACTCGCAACACCCATGGTGAAAGAGCATATTGAATGGGCCCTAGACCAACTCCAGCAGCGACAAAACCAGAACATTCCCCTAACGCCTGTGCCACTGCGCGAACACCTAGGGCGTAAATTGAAATATTTGAATTAACATATCCTAATAATAGGACGGATGCAGTATCATATAAACACCCCACGAATCTGGTTAATAACCAAAGGAACAAATAGTAGAACCCATCCAAAATCATCCGCGCATGTGGCTTGCCCTTGGCAGCCAGTGTTTTTTCCACTTACTCATTTGCTAGCAGTACTGCATCGCTACAAGTCCACGTAGATGAACTACGAAATACTACCGGCGTTGTGCAAGTGGCCATCTATAATCAAGATGGCACAATACCCGGCGAAAAGCACCAGCATCACTTCCGTATAAAAACCGGAAAAATTATCGACAACAGTGTACAGATCACGTTTGATAACCTTCCATACGGTATATACGCAATTAATATTTTGCATGACGAAAACTCCAATGGTCAGGTAGACAAAGGGTTTATACTGCCAAAAGAAGGTATCGGCTTTAGCAATTACAACCATATTATCTTAACCAAACGACCTAACTTCAAAAACGCTAGCTTTGATTTTTTTGGGGATATGATAAAGAATGTAACGGTGATCTATTTTTAATAGTCAGGACAACCAGTGAAAACACCCTCCACTTGCTCGATAACCCGGAGGCAGTAGTTGAATACTGATCGACATAGAAACGTACTGTCTCGTCATCTAAATAGTCATAGAGCAAGGTCAAGATATTTAACTTCCGATAAGTTCGTCCTCGATATGCACCATGCGCAAGGCCTAATATAGACATCACCTGACTGTTGAAAATCCAGTTAATGAAGAATGACCACACAGAAGCTAAATGTTAGAACTTGTCACCACACAACAGCTTGAACGGGATTTAAAAACCCTAACAAAACGTAGTAAGAAGCTCGGCAAACTATGGTCAATCGTTGAATTATTACTCACGGAATAAGCCCTTAGGCCACGACACAAACCACTCCCGCTGGTTGGCGACTGGCGACCCTGCTGGGAATGCCATATTGAACCGGACTAGTTACTGACTTGGGTCGTTGAAGATAACCAGCTCACATTGGCACGTAGCGGCACCCACGCCGATTTATTCTGACATTAGTGTTGTAAACTTAACCAATGGATACACTGACTAAAGGTAACCCTTATTGTGACAATCCCCACCAACTTAAATGGCTTTTACGCCAGCCCAACAGCCATTAACACAGACAAAAAATGGATCATTGCCGTGGTTGGGCGGGATATTTTATTGGCTGAGGGTGACGCGGTGACAAACCACCCCGTTATTGATCATGACACTGCCCATCCGTTAAGTTTTTTCTGTCAACGAAAACTAACCTTGGGCCAATGGCATGGTCGCGATTGCGAGGTTTGGGATCTAATCCCAGAAGCGGCTGACGCTGGCGGATTTAACCTAGTTGGCCTGCGAGACGTGTTGGTGTTGGCGGGCGAGGAAGTTTTTTCTCTAGTTTGCCGAGCGGTGCAATTATTAGATTGGCAAGACACGCACCGCTTTTGCGGTAGCTGTGGCAAAGCTAATCAGGCCACGGATAAAGAACATGCCATGATTTGCCATGCGTGCAACATCAGCAACTACCCGCGCATTTCGCCGTGCATTATTGTGTTGGTAACCCGCGGCGATCACTGCCTGTTGGCGCGTAATGGCAATTGGCCGGTCGGCCGCTTTAGCGCTTTGGCTGGGTTTTTGGAAGCCGGCGAAAGTGCCGAGCAGACATTACATAGAGAAGTGTTTGAAGAGGTGGGTTTGGAAATTGACAACATTGGTTATGTTAGCAGCCAGTCTTGGCCGTTCCCTGGGCAGCTGATGCTGGGCTACATTGCCGACGCTGCGACCGGAGACATTAACGTTGATGGCGTAGAAATCGTTGAGGCCGACTGGTTTCGCTACGACCAATTGCCCACCAACGTTGCCCCGCCAAGCATTATGGCTGGCCGCCTGATACAACACTTTGTGCAACAGGCCACCTTGACCTACGGTTAAGTGTTTACACCAGATCAATAAGTGAAGCAGTACGAGATTTGATCAATTTTACCAGAAACCCAAAAGAGGATCGTTATCATTCTCATAAGTTGATTCTTCAATGACCGGCAGCCCAGTGTCCGGATCGGTACCAAGTACCTCGTGGCCTGTGGGATCACTATATCTTAATGGATTACCCATCACATAAATATACCGATTATGGGCCTGACTATAGGTCAGCCAAGGCACCATGGTATCGGGGCTTAAGAACCTCGCCTTCACCGGATCATACATCCTCGCATTATAGTGATAGCAGAGTTAAGCAGAGACTCGCCACTCATCTAATAGTCGATTCAGAGACTTTAACAACGAACCATTCGCCCTGTGCAAACACAGTTTCTCAAAAGCAACTACTTGAAACAAAATCCCATCACTTACAAACCAAATTTTACAGGTTGTTTTTGGGCTCAGAGTCCTTACCCCGGGGATATCGATTACTTCCGGCTCTATAACCCGTGCGAAGTAGTCATGCTTGTTTAGCACCACTGTCTCAGCAAATGGATCAAACGAAGATTGGTATTCGATTACCCGACTTCCAGACTTCTTAACAAATCGAAATTCATCAGAGGCTTCAAGTCTTCTGGCTTCTTTGAGCATATTCTTAACAAACTGCCCGAACAGTCCTGGACGACCGTAGTCGTGGTCTAAAAATAAAAGAACTGCCACATCATTTTTACCTTCAGCTGAGAATCTATTAGCAGGAATTAAAAGTGAAAAGCTTTTTGCCATATCACCAGAGAGACCCTTAGCATCCAATATTGAGTCGTTTAGCTTTATAAGTTCATTAGAGATACTATAGGTATAGCTAGTACCTTTAATAACAACCGACTCACTTTCTGCGAAGCTACAGCCACAAACATTCAACAAAAAGAGAAAAATGAAAATTCTTATAATCATACCCGCTCCTAAGTTCACGGTGCAACCGGATCACAATTAGCACAGTACATAGTTCGCCTCACTGAAGCAGGAAACGCACTCAATAGGTGCCCTCCATATGCACTACGAGGCAATCCAATCGAGTTGAAGTAATCATAGTGATACTGATCGACCTGTTCAACACTCAGAACCCCAGGGGTCCCTATGCTCGTATTGATATCCACTAGTAGCTCTTCATAGTGATGTTCCATTACTCCACGACCACTATGGATTTTAGGGAGGCAAGTGAACTCGGACTTAACCTAGAATCCCCCCCAGTTAAAGATAACTCCAATTTAGATAAAGGCGTCAACGGCATCCGGATCAAAATGCGTCCCACGCCCATTTAATAGGGTGGTACATGCTTTAGTATGACTATAAGCCGGCTTGTAAGGGCGAGTTGAACGCAAGACATCATAAACGTCTGTCAAAGCTATAATTCGGGCGGCCAGAGGTATTTCTTGCCTTGCTAGACCTTCTGGGTAACCCGACCCATCCCACTTTTCGTGGTGGTAGTAGCACATTTGTGCAGCGAAGAGGGTTGCAGCTAAATCGAATTCGTCGGGTTCAACCCACTTAAGCTCATCACAATACATCTGGCTACGCAGGTGATATATCTTTTCCAAAGTGCGCTCATTTTGCACGATGACGGCGGTGTATCCAGTTGAGGGGAGTGGGTAAGGGCGGCAGAAGTGGGCATATTTTTCATCCAAAAACAGTCTATAAATAGGGTGTCGGTATTTAGTGCAGCTGGCCGTACATTTTCGCCTTCGCAATAGCTCCAGCTTTGTCATTGACGCCATATTTATTGTAGATGTTGTTAAAATGAAACCTTACGGTCCGTTCGGAAATACCCATAATATGCGCCGTTTGTACATGGGTTTTTTTCTTGTCGGCCCACTCTAACACTCGTAGTTGCTGGCGGGTAAGTGCTGGCCTCCGCAAAAAACCGGGCCGAGTAAGTATGTCATTAAGGTGGGGGAAGATAATTTTCATTAACGCCAGCTGTGCCACAGTGACGACGTGTGGGTCAAAGGTAACGGATGACACAGAAGCAGTATGGGCAATCTGATGGCTGCTACGGCCAATGGCATAACCGCTGTACAGACCATATTTACGTGATAGGTCAATAAACTCTTGAGCATCATGTCGGTAACGGTCAAATGCCTCGCCCCATTCGATAATACGGTCTTCTTGGAGAGCCATACGCACCATAGGGTCAATAACGGCAAAGTGGCGTTTTCGATATATATCGAGCCACGTGTCTGCGATGCCGAACCAAATGGAGGTTGAGTCGGCCAAGTCTTGTTGGTCGGTTTCCGACACACCTAACAACATTCGTCTATGCCAAACAAATCCTGCATTACTAGCCAAATCGGCTCGACGTCATCATGTTCAAATGCGCCGTATTAGCTCAGAATTAGACGATATTTTGGTGATTAGGTTAAATGTAAAAAGTGCTCACGGTAATACGCCATCTCGGCAATGGAATCACGAATATCATCCAAGGCCAAGTGACTACCACCTTTCTTGAGCCCGTCCAGCAATTCTGGGCGCCAGCGGCGAGCGAGTTCTTTGAGGGTGCTGACGTCCACATTGCGGTAATGGAAGTAAGCTTCTAACTGCGGCATGTACTTCACTAAAAAGCGGCGGTCTTGACCTATGGTGTTGCCACACATAGGCGAATGGCCCGCATCCACTAAGGTTTTTAGAAAGGTTATGGTTTGTTGTTCGGCTTGGGCACAGTTCACGTTACTTTCACGCACTCGTTGAGTGAGGCCAGACTTGCCATGTTGTTTGATGCACCACTCATTCATGTTGGCCAGTACCGTATCGCTTTGGTGAATGACAATAGACGGCCCTTCGGCCAATACCGTGAGGTGTGGGTCGGTAACAATGGTCGCGATTTCAATAATCACGTCTTGTTCTGGGTCTAGGCCGGTCATCTCTAGGTCTAGCCAAATTAAATTTTTGGGGTGTTTCACAAGAAAATGCTCTGAAGTTTCGGGATAGACTGAATTATGCCTCACTTCGCGGTAGAATAAAGCCTTTACTGACCACAGCTTACACTTATTCTTAATGGCCAAACGTAAATTAACCCGCCGCCAGCAATGGCAAATCGATAAAGTCCAAGACGAACGACGTGTGCGTGCCAATAAACAGGATGGAGCCATCGACAAAGCCATTGAACATGGTGACCTGTCTGCGGAGCAGCTGGGGTTAATTATTGCTCACTATGGTTCACTCATTGATGTGGAGGCTTTGCAAGGCCAACACCAAGGCCAAGTGTTTCGTTGCAAAATTCGTTCAAATTTGGGTTTTTTGGTCACCGGCGACACAGTGTCTTGGCGTCAAGCAGCGGATCAAAGTGGCGTAATTGTAGCGCGAGATGAGCGCAACAGCATTCTGAGCCGGCCTAACAAATATGGCGATTTAAAACCGGTTGCCGCCAATATCGATCAAATTATTGTCACCTTTGCGCCTAAGCCCTATGCTCACGCTAACCTAATTGACCGCTACTTAGTGGCTGCAGAGGCGAGTGACATTGAGCCGATTTTACTGCTCAACAAAACCGACATTTTAGACGATGAAGCTCAGGCTCATTTAGAACCGATGTTGGCGCGTTATCAAACACTGGGTTATCGCATCATTCGTGCATCCACTAAAAGTCTGTCGGGACTTGAAGAACTCCATGCCACATTGGATCGAAAAGTGAGTGTGTTTGTGGGGCAATCTGGGGTTGGCAAGTCTAGCTTGGTTAACATGTTGCTACCGGGGGTAGACATTAAAACCTTGCCTTTATCGGAACAAACCAATAAAGGGGTACATACCACCACCACGGCTAAGTTGTTTCACTTGCCTAACGGTGGCCAACTGATTGACTCCCCTGGCATCCGCGAATTTGGTTTATGGCACATGGACACAGCCACCCTGCTGGAAGGCTTTGTAGAATTTAGACCTTACCTAGGTTATTGCAAATTTAGCGATTGCAGCCACGAGCACGAGCCCGCCTGTGCCTTGCTACAAGCCTTAGAAGACGGCCACATCGACCCTGCCCGTATGCACAGTTTTCAACACATTAAAGCGTCGTTAGACGATTTCACCACACACAATTAGGAACACACCATGGGCGACCGTCTATTCGTTGTAATGCAGTACTTATTACCTCAACATTTGATTTCACGCATCGTAGGTATGCTGGCGGCGAGCTCTGTGCCGATCATTAAAGACACGTTTATTAACGTATTTGTTAAGCGCTTTAAAGTGGATATGAGTGAAGCTGAGCAGCAGAATACCAGTGAATTTGACAGTTTTAACGATTTCTTTACCCGCAGCCTTAAAGCCGATGCGCGCATGATCGACAACAACCCAACACACTTGGCCTGCCCTGTAGATGGTGCCATCAGCCAGCTAGGCAGCATTAGCGGAGAAAAATTATTCCAAGCCAAAGGCCATGATTTTGACCTTACCACCTTACTAGGCGGCAATGCTGATCTAGCTCAACCGTTTATCGATGGCGAATTTGCCACGGTGTATTTAGCACCTAAGGATTATCACCGCATTCATATGCCCTGCGATGGCACCTTAACGCATATGGTGCATGTGCCGGGTCAGCTATTTTCTGTAAACCAAGCCACTGCGGCTGCCGTGCCGGGCCTATTTGCACGTAACGAGCGCGTAGTCACAATTTTCGAAACCGAGTTTGGGCCTATGGCGATGGTGTTGGTGGGTGCAATGATTGTGGCCAGTGTGGAAACCACATGGGCCGGATTAGTATGCCCTAAGGGCAAGGCCGTGAGTCATTTCAACTATACGGCGCAACAGCCTATTGAATTCAAAAAGGGCGATGAAATGGGCCGCTTTAAACTCGGTTCTACAGTGATTGTGTGTTTGCCGAAGGGCGTAAGCCAATGGCCTACTGAACTCACCGCCGGCACCACCACCCGCTTAGGGCAAATGTTTGCTGAGTTAGTTTAGCTAACACCACAAGCTTCGCTTAGGCGCGGGGGTGGTTAAAGGCCGTCACCTTAGCAATGTCGGTTTCGCCCAAGGCCAACATCAACAAACGCTCTATGCCTAACGCCACGCCCGAGCAATCGGGCAAGCCACTTTGCAGGGCTTCAATGAAGCGCTGATCCGCCACCATCTCTGATTTAGATAAAGACTTCCTGATGTTGTTATCGGCCAAAAAGCGCTGCCGCTGCTCTTGAGCGTCGGTCAGTTCGTGATAGCCGTTAGCCAATTCCACACCATTAATGTACGCCTCAAAGCGCCGCGCCACGCGGGTGCCTTGTGCATCAACACCCAACCGCGCTAAGGCGGCTTGACTGGCGGGATAATCATAAATAAAGCAGGCTTGCGGCAGGGCAGGCTCTATACAATGGCTCATTAACAAATCGAGCCAAGTGTCTCTGGGTGTTGACTCATGCAGCTGGATGTCTATATGGCTTAGCGCACAGGCCTGCAGCTGCGCATCTGTAGCCGTGTGAGGGTCAAGCTTTAATATATGTTCAAACGCCGTCCGGTAACTCCAATAGTGCCATTGCTGCTGGCCTAACCGAGGCTCAAGCACCCGATCAACCAGTTCTGCCACTTCCTGCATCAACGACGCTAAATCAAACCCCACGCGATACCATTCAAGCAAGGTGAATTCGGGGTTGTGTCGCCTGCCTACCTCACCGTTACGAAACGCCTTAGCAATTTGAAAGATGCTGCCACTGCCCGCCGCCAACAACCGCTTCATGGCATACTCTGGTGACGACATGAGCCACATGGTTTGGCTAGTCGGCGCGCCATCGGGGGTAAAGGCGACGGGGATTGAATCGACATGAGGATCAGACACCCCGCAATGAGACATCACGGGGGTATCGACTTCGAGCAGGCTTCGGTCTCGAAAAAAACCTCGAATCTGCCCTAACACTAAGGCGCGGTGCCTCAGTTGGGGGATGGTTGCACTTGGTTGCCACTGCATTATAACGGGCCGCAGCCCTTTACTCTTTAGGCGCGGCTAACGTATTCGCCACTACGGGTATCAATCTTCAAAAATTCACCTTGCTCAATGAATAGCGGCACACGCACAGTAGCGCCGGTGGCCAAGATAGCAGGCTTGCTGCCGCCCTGGGCTGTGTCGCCTTTTAGGCCTGGGTCCGTTTCGGTGACTTCTAGGTCTACAAAGTTAGGGGCAACAACAGAAATAGGCGCATCGTTCCACAAGGTCACCACGTAAATTTCTTGCTCTTTGAGCCACTTGATAGAGTCGCCCACTGCGCTCACATCGGCTCCGTATTGCTCAAATGTGCCGTCGGCCATCATAAAATGCCAAAACTCACCGTCGGTGTACAAGTACTCCATGTTGCGATCCATCACGTCGGCCGCTTCAATCGATTCGCCAGACTTAAAGGTACGGTCCCAAACTCGGCCTGTCTTTAAGTTCTTTAAACGCACACGGGTAAAGGCTTGGCCTTTGCCTGGTTTCACAAATTCCACGTCCACCATGGCGCATGGGTCACCTTCTAGCATTACTTTAAGGCCATTTTTAAATTCATTGCCGTTATAATTAGCCATTTTTTTGCTCTAGTATAATAAACATCGGATATAATGTTGCCTATGATACCGCAAAGCACTGCCCAAATTGAACCGTTAAGCCTGATAAAGCACATTCAACATAACGATGACTGGCGCACACAGTTGCGCAAGGCCTACCGCAGTCCCGCGCAATTACTTGCAGCCCTGGACTTTGACGCGCAACAAATCCTAGCCATGACCGCCGCTGATCAAGGTTTTAGCACCTTGGTGCCGCACGCCTTTGTACAAAAAATGGCCAAGCAAGACACCAACGACCCATTATTACTACAGGTGTTACCCCAAGCTGCAGAAGCCGTAGCCCACCCAGACTTTAATACCGATCCACTCCAAGAGGCCAGCTATAATCCGCAACCGGGTGTGGTGCATAAATATAAAGGCCGCGCCTTATTAATTGCCGCCGGTCATTGCGCCATCAACTGCCGTTATTGTTTTCGCCGCCACTACCCTTACAACGAACAACGGCGTGCACGTAGCGAATGGCAGCAGAGTCTAGGTTATATTGAGTCGAAGCCAGACATCGAAGAAATCATCCTCAGTGGTGGCGACCCGCTGGTGTTAACAGACCCTCAACTATTTGAACTCATCAGCGCTATTGAAGCTATATCCCACGTCAAACGCTTACGTATCCACAGCCGCTTGCCTATAGTTTTGCCCGCTAGAATCACCCACAGGTTCTGTGAACGGCTCGCCAGTTCAAGATTAGATTTTGTGATCGTGGTCCACGCCAACCATGCCAACGAACTCGGTGACGACGTGGCTCAAGCGTGTAGCTTATTGCGGCAGCACTGTGTGCAGTTACTAAACCAGAGTGTGTTATTGGCGCAGGTGAATGACTCGCTCGCAGCCCTAAAGCACTTGAGCGAGCGGCTATTTGAGATAGGTATTTTACCTTACTACTTACACCTGCCCGATCATGTGGCGGGCACCACCCACTTTTTTGTGAGCCTGGAGCGTGGCCAAGCCTTAATAGCGCAAATGCAAGCGACGATGTCGGGCTACTTGGTGCCTAAATTAGCCCGCGAAGAACCCGGTAACAGCAGCAAAACGGTGTACGCTAGCCATTAAACGAGGCTGCTCAATACGTCTAAACTAAAATGGCTGATTTGTTGCGGCGCTTGCTGCTTCACCAACGGCTTAGCGTGGAAAGCCACACCTAAACCCGCTGTATTGAGCATCGGTAAATCATTAGCCCCATCTCCCACGGCGAGGCACTGATCAATAGACAAACCCAACTCGGCTCTGAGCTGCTCTAGCAGGGCTACCTTTTTGTTAGCATCAACAATGGGCACGCTAATTTGGCCAGTGAGCTGGCCATCAATCTGTTCCAGCGGGTTAGAAAAGGCCTGCTGCATGCCTAACCGTTGGGCTAAGCGGTCGGCAAAGTAGCTAAAGCCACCCGACAATATGGCGCAGTAAATGCCTTTGGCTCGTAGTTGTTGCATGAGTTTTTCGGCACCAGGCATCAGTTCAATTTTGCCGTAAATCGCATTTAACTGGGTGGTATCAAAGCCTTCCAACAAGGCCAAACGTTGCTCAAAGCTCTGCTCAAAGTCAATTTCCCCCGCCATGGCGCTGGCTGTAATTGCCGCCACTTTAGGGCCAATGCCCGCCACATAGGCCAGCTCATCCATCACTTCTGCCTGAATCAGGGTGGAGTCCATATCAAACACGGCCAACTTAATCTGATCGATAGGCGTGTTTGAAGTTTGCCAAGTGTAATCCACCTCACCTTGCTCGCGCATGGGGTTTAACAAGCTATTCACGCTGTGCCTTAGCACATCAGTAGCACTGTGTTCGCTTTGCCAGCTCCATTGATGCACTGTGGTCTGGCCCATGTCTTCGACCTCCCGCAGGGTCAAATTAATCGCTTGCGGGCGCAACAGGGTATCGATGGTGGCAACCGTTGGCAGCGCATGTTGTTGAAACAGGGTAAAACGATGAAACATAGTATTGACTCCAAAGACGGGCTTAGCATTTTAGCATTTGTAGGTTAGAATGGACTTGCTTTTTTCTTGTTTGACACCGTACCGAATCACACTCAATGCCCAATAAAATTCTTTCGTTTCGACACTTAATGCAATCTCGCCTAACGTTAGTGCAGAAGACAGTGTGCCTGTTAATTGCCGTATTTATACTCGTGGGCGCATCATTGGGGCTGATGACTTACCAACACATCAACCAAGTCGCAGGCCAACAAAACGCCTTCTTTGCCCAACAAATGGGACAGCAGTTAGCCAATTTAAGCGCGCCACTGATCATAAAACAAGACTACATTAGCCTTAATGTGACCTTGGCTGAACTACGCGAGCAAGGTGCCATTATCGGTGCGGCCGTATACGACGCCGAAGATCGAATGCTGGCTAAAACCGGCTACTTAAATGATACCGACCACCTGGTGCTGCCCATACGTTTAAACGAAGCCACCATTGGTAGTTTGCACTTACGACAAGCCGATTTAAACCTTTACCCAAGCTTGGCTCAACTCAGCCTGTTGCTATGGCCCACGGTAGGTCTCACATTTTTGGCCTGTATCATCCTCGGTTGGTGGTTTGGTGCCAAACTCGTACAGCCGCTACGCCGCCTGCACGAAGCCCAGGATCAACTGCTTGAATATGGTAAAGCGCCACCGCTAGATGACTCTAGACTCGATGAATGGGGCATTATTAACTTGGGTTTTAACTCCATTAACCAAGAGCGCTTGCTACATGCGCAAACGGATTACCAATACGAGCTCGACATGCCCGCTGGCAAAGGCTTAACTGCCCCCCAAACACAAGACCACCAACCCGAGTTAGAGGCGCCGGGGCAACAAGAAGCCTTTAACCATGAGCTCCATGACTTAGCTAGAGAGCTCTCTGGTGAACCCACTCTGGGTGATTTAGGCGACCCTTTGTTTGCCCCCAAGCTAGAAGAGAGCCCACCGGCCGCAGAATCCAAGCTACCTATTTTCACCATGGATGACTTGCGTCAAAGCCACAATTCCGAGCCATTACGAGCCACGCCAGTGGCGCTAGAAGATGAACCCGCAGCCACGCCTGTCGTTACACCCTTGGTAACTGCAGAAGAAGAGCCGCTGGTGAGCTTGCTCTACATTAACGTTAACACCCGTGACCAAGGCCCTATGGAAGCCGCAGAAAAACACCTGTTGCTCAAAGCCTACCAACGTTTGGTGGATCAGGTGTGCGCCATCTACGGTGGCACCATAGAAACGGAAGACAACCACGACGTGTTGGTGACCTTCGACAAACCCCACGAACACATGACGCACTGCGTTAACGCCCTGTGTGCGGCACAGTTTTTCTTTGGTTTGTACAAGGCGTTTAATGAACAACGGGCTAGCAACAACAAATCGAGCTTAAACATTCAGATTGTTGTGCATACCGGTACCTTAGATGATATCAGCCCGCTTACCGAGCAAGCGGCGCAACTGTCGCGCCGAGAAAGACAAAATCACATGGTAATAAGCCGTCACGTGGCGTATCACCCAGAGTTGCAACAGCGGGTATTACAAGCCGACAACTGTGTGGCTTTAGCCAGCGGCGCCTTTAGTTTAAGCCGCTTAAGCAGCGACTACCAAGACTTATTGGATATGCAGATCACCCACTTTAGCCAAACGCTTTAAGCGTCTGGCGTGGGCTCCTCGGCTGCATTTAGCACTGCCCCTGCCACTTCTAGACTATCTACCTTTTGGAATCCACGGGGCAACTTGTTGCCTCTACGGCCCCGCTCACCTCGATAATGCACCAGGTCCGAAGCCTTTAAGCGTAGGTAACGCTTGCCAGAGTGAACTAACAATTCATTCGCTTCGGTCACCAAGACGCAAGACACCATGAACTCCTCACGGCTCGCCACGCGGGCTGACGAAATGCTAATAATTTTATTACCTTTACCACGTGCTAACTGAGGCAAATCTTGCAATGGGAAGACCAACATACGGCCCTCATTGCTCACGGCCACCAACCATGTATCCTCTAACTGGGTAATGTGCTGGGGCGCAATGACCTTAGCACCTTTAGGCACCGACATAGCGGCCTTGCCGGCCTTGTTTTTGCTTAGCAGATCTTCAAAAGTAGTAATGAAACCATAACCTGCATCGGTACTCATCAATAACAGTTGATCAGGCTTGGCACACACTGCCGCTGCAAACTGCACGCCACTGGGCGCATTAAAGCGCCCGCTCAAGGGTTCGCCCTGGCCTCGCGCAGACGGCAAGGTATGGGCTTCTAAGGAATAAGTTCGGCCACCTTCATCAAGGAAAGCGACACTTTGGTTGCTGCGGCCCAGCACCATGAGCAAGAAATCATCACCCGACTTATAGCTCATGTTTTCTGGATCGATGTCGTGGCCCTTAGCGCCACGCACCCAGCCCTGCTTCGATAAGACAACCGTCACTGGCTCTGAGGTGAGTAAATCACGCTCAGACAAGGCTTTGGCTTCTTGGCGCACAACAATCGGCGAACGACGGTCGTCGCCAAAGGCTTCGGCATCGGTGGTCAATTCGCGCTTAATAAGGGTTTTTAGACGAGCCTTAGAGCCTAACAACAGTTCTAATTTATCTCGCTCTTCCGCCAACTCTGCTTGCTCGGCTGCAATTTTATGCTCTTCAAGCTTGGCCAAGTGGCGTAACTTTAGATCTAAAATGGCATCGGCTTGGCGGTCGGACAGCGCAAACCGCTGCATCAGCACCGGTTTGGGTTTGTCTTGTTCACGAATAATAGCGATAATTTCATCGATATTAAGGTAGGCAATCAACAAACCTTCTAACAGGTGTAAGCGCTCTAATACTTTGTCTAGACGGTATTGCAGGCGTCGGGTGACTGTGTCCATACGGAATGCCAGCCATTCTTTAAGAATATGACTGAGGCCTTTAACTTGTGGTTTACCGTCCACCCCAATGAGGTTGAGGTTAACGCGGTAGGTACGTTCTAAATCCGTAGTGGCAAACAAATGGTGCATTAGTTGTTCGGTATCGATACGGTTGGAACGCGGCACAATCACTAAACGAGTGGGTTTTTCGTGATCCGATTCGTCCCGTAAATCGGCCACCATAGGCAACTTTTTCGCCTGCATTTGGGCCGCAATTTGTTCTAAAATTCGAGCGCCAGATACCTGATAGGGTAAGGCACTAATAACAATGTCGCCATCTTCATGATCAACCACAGCACGCATACGAATGCTGCCACGGCCGGTTTGATACATCTGCAACATATCACTCTGTGGGCTAATAATTTCCGCTGTGGTGGGCATGTCTGGGCCCTGCACAAACTGCAGCAAATCTTCGGTAGTGGCCGACGGGTTGTCTAACAAATGAATACAGGCAGACACCACTTCACGCAAGTTATGAGGCGGAATATCGGTAGCCATACCCACCGCAATACCGGTGGCGCCGTTAAGCAGTACGTTAGGTACCCGTGATGGCAGCACCAGCGGCTCTTGTAGAGTACCGTCAAAGTTATTACCCCAATCCACCGTACCTTGGCCTAGTTCGCCTAATAATACGTCGGCATAAGCGGTGAGCTTGGCTTCGGTATAACGCATGGCGGCGAAGGATTTTGGGTCATCGGCGGAACCCCAGTTGCCTTGACCATCCACCAAGGTATAGCGGTAAGAGAAGGTTTGGGCCATATGTACCATGGCCTCATAACACGCACTGTCGCCATGGGGGTGAAACTTACCCAACACGTCACCAATGGTACGCGCCGACTTTTTGTACTTAGACGTGGTCTTTAAACCCAATTCAGACATGGCATATACAATACGCCGCTGCACGGGTTTAAGACCGTCACCAATGTGGGGCAAGGCACGGTCCAAAATCACGTACATGGAATAATCTAAATAGGCTTTTTCGGTATATTCTTTGAGGGGGAGACGCTCAACGCCTTCATCGATGGGGATGACACCAGACATAAACAGACAAATCCTTATTGAGCTTGCGGGCGGCAAAACAGGCCCTGCTCATGCAACAAATTAGCCTTGAGTATACCGTAAAAAAAGCCCAGGTGAGCAGACGATGAATATTTGTTGAGTGAATGCGACCTATCGTATCAATGCCGGACATAAGGCAGCGCTTGTGGTTACTTTTTAACCAAAAATAAGTTACAATTTAACCACTGAAAACCGCACCCATGATGGACCGCGCTGTTCCAACTTTCGTCACTGCGCAAACCATCAGACCAGCAAGGCAGGGCCGCCAGAGCCTACCTTACAATAATTTGTTGAGTCATTGATTTTCATAGTAAAAATTAATTTTAACTTCTCTCGGAGAATGACTATGTCTCAGCATCCAACCCTTACTGAAATGGGTATCACTAGCTTCGAAGCTATCAACAAATACACCCTGCGCCAAGAAGGCGATTTTGACATCCTCAAAATCTACTACAAGCGCGAAAAAGGCTCTTTCTTACCACGCAGCAAAAAGTTCCGCTTTGGTCGTGCTACACGCACTGTCATGGTTGATTCTGGCCGCCAACAGTGGCAAGAAGTGAGCGAAATTTCTCCTTTCTTGTTACGCGCACTCACTGAGCTCAACAAGCTAGCTCAAGAAGACAAGAAAGTCACCGATAGCAAAGAAACTATTGAGCAAGATCTTGTGCACTTAGAGCGCATCATGACTGAAAAGTTAGCTGAAATTCGCGCCAAGTTAGAGCAGCTATAAGCCTCTCTAACCTAAGCCGCACTAAAACCGCACTAGCCAAGCTAGCTGCGGTTTTTTTATAGCGGAATATCATCCACCGCGTCAGCCACTGTTTCAATACTCTCATCTAAGGCATCGCCCACCACGGGAACTACCGACACCACGGCACCCACCACCCTCATGGGCACTGTGACCACTTTGGTTAACACACAGCCGCTTACGCTTATGGCCAACACCATAACTACAATCCATCGTGTAACATTCATACTTCGTCCTCTGCTAGCGCTACGCGCGTACCCTTAAGGCTCTGTTTAATGGTTTTTAAATGATGATGGAAATCTTCGCCGCGGCGTAAGATAACGCCAGTGGCCAGCACATCCAATAAGGTAAGTTGAATCAAGCGCGATTGCATCGGCATATACACATCAGTGTCTTCTGGCGCATCAACACCTAACACTAGCGTGGCCTCTTGCGCCAATGGTGAATCAACGGCTGTAATAGCCACCACTACTGCTCCCGCTGCACGGCCAATACGGGCCACTTCTACCATCTCTTTAGTACGGCCGGTAAACGACAAGAGCACTAACACATCGCCACGCTTACAGGCCGATGCCATCATGCGCATCATCAACGAATCGTTATGCGCCACCACCGGAATATTAAAACGAAAGAATTTGTGCAGTGCATCTTGAGCTACAGCACCAGACGCACCCATACCACAAAAACAAATTTGCTGAGCCTGACTTAAGTAATCAACGGCACGCTGCACCACATTACTGTCCACTTGCTGCCTGGCAGCATCTAAGCTGGCAATGGTGCTGGTGAATATCTTATCAGTGTATTGCGACGCGGTATCATTTTGGCCCACACTCTGGCTCACATAAGGCGTGCCACTGGCCATACTTTGTGCCAGTTCTAACTTAAAATCTGGGTAGCCTTTAAGCCCAAAGCTACGGCACATACGGTTAACCGTTGGTTCACTCACCTGCGCCAAACCTGCCAAGGCCGCTATACTCATACGCGTAGCCGCCCGCGGGTCGGCCACAATCACCTGCGCCACTTTACGTTCCGAACGGTTAAGCTGATCTTGCTGCTGCACCAGCTGCTGAAGCAAGTTATTATTAGACGTCATAGATAGGATTCTTTAATAAAGTTGCATAATATATGTAATATTACCAATATTTTGTCATTATTGGTGACTTTTGTGTAGTTTTAAAGGTATTATTACCTCTTAAGCAGAGACGAACTAGGTTTTCCATGTCAGGCACCCAATCCACAACGCATCACCAAACGTTAAGCAAGCATACCTTAAGCCACAGCTTAGTTCTATTTGGTGCTCTAGGTGATTTGTCACTACGTAAGCTAATGCCAGCCCTATATCAGCTAGAAGCCGCCAAACTACTGAGCGACGAACTTAGCATTATGGCAGTGGCCCGCACCGCGTTAGACGACCCAGAACTACGGCAACGTATTGCACAAACGTTAACCCAATATGTGAGTGAAGATCAATTAGATCACGCCACCGTAAGCCGGTTTTTACAACGGCTGAGCTACTGTCAGGTTGACCTTACCCAAGCACAAGACTATCAAGCGTTAGCCCAAAAACTAGCCACATGGCATCCCCAAATAAGTTTCTATTTGGCCACACCGCCCAGTCTGTACGGGCAAATATGCGACCACCTCCATAGCGCTGGCGCCATCACCGATCAGTGCCGCATGGTGGTGGAAAAACCAATCGGCCATAACCTTGCCTCGTCGGTTGTTATCAATGACAAGCTCGGCCAATACTTTGATGAGCAACAAATCTTTCGTATCGACCATTATTTAGGCAAAGAAACCGTTCAAAACCTCATCGCCTTGCGTTTTGCTAACCCACTATTTGAAAGCCAGTGGAATCATAAGCACATTGCTTATGTTGAAATTAGTGTTGCCGAAGACGTTGGCATCGAAGGCCGCTGGGGGTACTTCGACCAAGCCGGACAAATGCGCGATATGGTGCAAAACCACCTATTACAATTGCTATGCATGGTGGCTATGGACCCACCATCACAACTCAACGCCAATAGCATTCGTGACGAAAAGGTAAAAGTATTACGGGCTCTAAAACCCCTACCGCAAAACCAAGTCGACAAACACCTTGTGCTCGGCCAATATGCCGATGGCCAACATCAAAACCAAGCTGCGCCAGGCTATCTTAATGAAGCCGATGCCAACACCAGCAGCAACACCGAAACCTTTATCGCCCTACGGGCAGAAATTGCCAATTGGCGCTGGACCGGCACCCCGTTTTACCTACGCACCGGCAAACGGATGGCCGAAAAAGTCACCGAGATCATCATCCACTACAAACCAAACAGCCACTTTATCTTTGACCAACAACAAGCTGCTATTGCTCAAAACAAACTGGTGATTCGCTTACAGCCCTACGAAAGCATTTCTCTACAAGTGCTTACAAAAGAACAAGGTATCGACAAAAGCATGCAATTACGGCGCGATCCATTACATTTGGACTTTGCCCAAACCCAATCACAGGCGCGCATCCCAGATGCTTACGAACGCCTATTGCTTGAAGCCTTAAAAGGCAATCAAAGCCTTTTCGTACGGCGCGACGAAGTAGAATTAGCATGGCAATGGTGTGATCAAATCAGGCAGGTATGGCAAGCACAAGGTGTAACCTTAGATCCCTACGCCGCTGGCAGCAACGGCCCAACACGGGCATGCGACATGATCGAAGCCTATGGCCATAATTGGTATGAGCACTGCAATGACACAGCCTAAACCCACCACCTTGGCCTCACACAATCATTGGCTAACCGCCGGCAACCATGATCAACTTGCAGCTTCTTTGGCCTTGTGCGTGGCGGCACAGCTGCGAAACGCCCTTGCGTCCCAACCCAGAGCCAGCCTAGCAGTTTCTGGCGGCCGCACACCCACGGCAATGCTCCAACAACTCAGCCAGCAAACACTGGACTGGCACCGAGTAGACGTGACTCTGGCCGATGAACGCTGGGTAGACGAGCAACACAGCGCCAGTAATGCAGCCTTGGTAAAAACCTGGCTGTTAAAAAACAATGCAGAAGCGGCGACTTTCTACCCGCTATATAATCAAGCAGGCAGCGCCGAATTAGGGCAAGCCCAATGCCAGCAACAACTCCAACACATGCATTGGCCCCTTGACGTACTCGTACTGGGCATGGGTGACGATGGCCATACCGCCTCATTATTCCCTTTATGCCCGGCCCTTCCTCAAGCATTGTCCACCCAGGATTTATGTATCGCCACCCAAGCGCCGGCAGACCCAATTCAACGCATGAGTTTATCCGCCCACGCACTGATGCAGGCCCAACATATCCATTTACATATCGAAGGCGCAGCAAAGCTGCGGGTATTGCAACAAGCCACTGCCCTACAAGATGGCAATAAAACGCCCATCTACAACTTTATTCAACAACCCCTCAACATCCACTGGTGCCCTTAAATGACATCTTTAGAAAATACTCAAATAGACATCAATACTAAGCGCATCGACCAAATTTGTGCCGCCGCACCGGTGATCCCGGTATTAACCTTCGACAATGCCGAGCAGGCCATAGGTATTGCCAGCGCTTTGGTGAACGGCGGCTTAAGCGTATTGGAGATAACTTTACGTAGTGAGTACGGTCTAACGGCTATCAAGCAACTCAAGCAGGCGTTACCGCAAGCCATCATTGGTGCGGGGACCGTGCTCAACCCATCCCAATACCAGGCCTGCATTGATGCCGGCGCCGACTTCATCGTTAGCCCAGGCAGCACCGCAGAATTATTACAATTCGGCAGCCAGTCTACAGTACCATTGCTACCGGGGGTCGCTAGTGTCAGTGAAGCCATGCAGGCCATGCAGCTAGGGTATCGCCGGTTTAAGCTATTCCCCGCTGCGGTGGTGGGTGGCGTAGATACATTAAAGGCCTTTGCTGGGCCTTTATCCGAACTCAAATTCTGCCCCACCGGCGGCATTAAACCTAACAATGCAGCAGACTATTTAGCGTTGAATAACGTGATGTGTGTAGGTGGTACATGGCTAACGCCAAAAAGTCTAACCGACGCGAAAGACTGGCATGCCGTACATCAACTTGCATTACGGGCCGCTGCAATGTAAGCGACACACTATAATTAGTGTTAAACTAGCCTCCTGCGGATCTACTTTGAGGCAGTCATGTCACTAACCTTTGATGCCCTTTTGCTCGATTTGAGCGGTGTGCTCTATGACGACAATAAGGTCATTGATGGTGCAATTGACTGCGTGCGTGAAGCAAGACATCTAGGCTTACAATTACGCTTTGTTACCAATACTGCGACCCGCAGTCATCACCGCATTTTGCAACAACTGCTGGGTATGGGTTTTAGCATTGAATCTAGAGAGCTTTACACTGCTCCAAGAGCCGCAGCTACATATTTAGAGCAACATAACCTATCGCCCTTGGCCTTAGTTCACCCATCGATCGCCAGCGAATTCTCACACCTGACCAAGACGCAACCCAACTGTGTGGTGTTAGGCGATGCCCGCGATGGACTCACCTATGAAGCCTTGAACCAGGCATTCCGACTTTGCCACCAAGGGTTGCCTCTCATTGGCATTGGGCTTAACCGCTACTTCAATGGCAGTAATGGCTTAATGTTGGACGCTGGCGGCTTTATCACAGGCTTGGCTTGGGCGGCCCAAGTTGAGCCAATTATCATGGGCAAACCCAGCGCCAAGTTTTATCAGCACATAGTGGCATCCACAGGACTCAATGCAAAACAATGCTTAATGGTGGGCGATGACGTGGCCGCCGACGTGGTGGGCGCCGTGGCTGCTGGTTTACAGGCTTGCTTAGTACAGACCGGAAAATTTCGTGCTAACGACCTTCACCAGCTACCCCAAGAGGCGCGAACCATTGCCAGTATTAATGATTTGTTTAAAGCATATGCGCGTTAAACAAGGTTTGTATTAACCGTATAGAGGTTGTTGTAGCTGGCCTGTAGCGATGCTTAAGGCTTCGGCCTCTACCACCGCCAAAGCATCAACGGCACTGTGTAGAGAATCAAAGTCAGTGCTTTGAGACGACAATATAGCCCTCACGAGATGCTTGATCTCATGCTCATAACCCATACCAGCGGCTAGGTCCACGGCTTGAGCCACTCCCCCGTGATACAAGATTAGATGTTCGCCGTCTCCGAGCTCATAGCCTAGTGTTGCTTGCTCAAAGTTGGCAGTATAGCTCATGTTAAACGGGTAACCCTGAGCCATAGACCAACCACCTTGAGCAGTCACAACAGCATCTTTAAATTCACCGGCAAAGGTATATTGAGTATGCACATGATCCAAACCACCCGATCGCCCTATATGGCCACGGCTAACTACTTCACTAGGGCGACCTAAACAATGACTAATGAAGTCCACGTCATGAATATGTAAATCTAATATCGCACCGCCGCACTGCTGGCTGCTACGGTAAAAGTCACCGTCTGGAAAGCTCGACAAACGTTCGCAAAACAACGACTTTAAAGCCCCAAAACGCTGTTCATCAATGGCTTGTTTTAAATACACCCAAGCCGGCCAATAACGTAAACACATACCTAACATCACAAAGCTAGGGCTGGCCTGAGCTAAGGCTAATAGTTCTAAACCTTGCGTATGGCTTCTTGCCACTGGCTTTTCTAGCATTAGGTGTCGGCCTTTTACTATAACCGCCTTGGCCATGGCCAAGTGCAGGTTCGTTCCTACGCACACGTCAATTAAATCAACGTCGGCAGACTCAATCAGCTGGTAACCGTCGGTAAAGCGCTGCACCTGGCTTAAATCCACTTGGCCCTGCGCCTGGCCTTGGATATTGCCTTGCGCCTGCGTGAGGCCCAATAAGCGCGCTTCATCTTGGTCGGCGATGGCCACCACCTCAACGTTAGGCATCTGGCTATACACGTCTAAATGAGTTTGACCCATCATGCCCAAGCCAATCACACCCACTTTTAATTTCTTACTCACGGCCTGCTCCTTAGGCGTTATTACGGCCCATAATGGCATCCATAGCCACCGATGTGCGCTCTAATAAGCTCGCATCCCACGGTAGCATTTCGGCGGTTAAGCTAGACTCATAGTTGATGGCTTTTAGCGCCGCCATGGTCTCTACCCAAGGCACGTCGCCAGCACCTAAGTCGCAGAAACTGTAGCCGCCGGTCCAATCGAAGTTTTCTCGATAGTCCTTAATATGCACGCGTTTAATGCGCTGCCCCAAGAGCTCGATCCAATGGGGAGGGTACTGATGGATGCCCATCAAGTTGCCCACGTCTAGATACACGCCCAAGCGTGGTGAGTCAAAACTATCAATAAAATCGCGCAATTCGAGGGGCGAATAAAACAAGCCATTCCACACATTCTCTAAACACAGGTCTACATTGACGCACTCAGCCACTTCAAGCAGCGCCTGTATCGCTCTACGCATACGCTCCACAGCAATGTCATAACGCACAAGATCGGGGCTAATAGGGCTTCGGCTGACGCCGGGCACCATCAGCAAAGCACCACAACCCAATTCGGCCGCCATCATTAAAGCACGCTGGTGAAATTCAATACTGGCCAGCCGTACATCGACATCGTCACTGGCCGGATTTTGGCCCCAGCTCATGCCCGAGGCAAGGCTGGTTACGGACACAGGCGAGTCCGTTATAACTCGCTTAACTGCGTCTAGTGGGGTATCAAAGGTGAGTACTCCGGTGTCTGACACCGCCAACTCCAAATGAGTAAAATTGGCCTTATGGGCATCCGCTAACGCTTGTTCAATACTATGATTTGCTGCAAAACCATGCTCCATGGACCAATAACTGATGGCTTTATGCATGTTAGAACTCCCCTTTAATCCATGTATTTTGCACCATCAAATGTTCATCAAGCAGCACCAAATCGGCTTGATAACCGGGCGCGATTTTGCCCATCTGTCGGTCCAATTTAAGAAACTGTGCAGGATAAAGGGAGGCCATACGCAATGCCTCTTCCAACTCCAAACCCACCTTATATACAGTGTTACGCACGGCACTTGCCATGTCTAAATCGCTGCCAGCCAAGGTGCCATCAAGGGTAGTCACCTTGCCATTTTTACTAACAATAGGCCGACCCATAAGATCAAAACGGCCAGCGCCCTCACCCACCGTATGCATGGCATCGGTAACTAACATCATTTTGCCCCTGGCTTTGGCTTTGATCGCTTGTCGTAAGGTCACCGGGTGTACGTGGTGGCCATCCACAATCAAACCACACCAACTGTCGTCGTGATCCAAGGCTGCGCCGACCACGCCAGGTTCACGGCTGGTCATCGGTGTCATGGCGTTAAAAAGATGCGTAAACCCTCTTACTCCCTTGGCCAAGGCTTCTTGCATTTGCTCGTAACTGGCTGCGGTGTGGCCGGCCGAAACAATCATGCCATCGGCGGTCAAACGATGGATAAAATCAGGGTTCACCTGCTCAGGTGCCAAGGTCATGAGCTTAATTAGGTGGTCTGGAAAGGGTTCAAACAAAGAACTGAGGTCCTCATAACTGGTCGGTACCCGTATACGCGTAGGCGGGTGCACACCCTTGCGCTCTTCATTGAGGTAAGGCCCCTCTAGATGAATGCCCAAAATACCCGGCACACCCAACTCAACCGCAGCCCTCACTGCCGCCACCGCATTCACCATTTGAACCCAAGTATCAGTTATTAGGGTCGGCAGGAATGCAGTAGTGCCATATTGCCGATGGGCTTGGGCGATAGTTTGTAAAGACTTAGCGTTAGGCTGGTGATTAAGTAATTCGCCGGCTCCGCCATTAACATGCACATCAATAAACCCTGGTGCTAACAAACCACCACCAAGATCGTAGCCGTTGTGCACCTTGGGCAGCGCAGACTCGGGCACCAAATCAACGACGCAACCTGCTTCGATAAGTAAGGCATGCTGGTTAACAATTTTGTCACCAGTAAATATTTGTCCATTGGTTAGAGCGGTTACTGTAGCCATGATGATCCTTTTTCTGATCTAAATTAGGTGGTTTGTGCGCGCATTTTTTCAACCCAATGGTAGTAGTCCTGCGCTTCCAGCAGTGACGCTGCAGCGACATCCAATACCAGGGTAACCGATTGATGGAACTGCAGCACAGATGCCGGCGCCATGGCACTCACGGGGCCCTCTACCATGGCTTTTACGGCTTTAGCTTTATGCTCACCAGTCGCTAACAACAAGATCTGCCGCGCCTCCATAATGGTGCCAATACCCATAGTTAAGGCCAAGGTTGGCTGTTGCTCATGGGCCTCAAAGAAGCGCGCATTTGCAGCTATAGTATCCTCAGTGAGGGTTTTGATACGCGTGCGTGATGCCAAGCTCGAGGTCGGCTCATTAAAACCAATGTGGCCATTCGAGCCGAGGCCCAGAACTTGCAGGTCTATACCACCGGCTGATGTTATAGCCGCTTCATAGCGCTCGCACTCTATCTTAGGGTCCGCCAAGCCTTGCGGCACTTGGGTTGCCACCGGGTCGATATTAACCTGATCAAACAAGTGTTGCTGCATAAAATGCCGGTAACTCTGAGGGTGGCTGGGGTCAATGCCAACATATTCATCGAGGTTGAAACTCTTGGCCTTGGCAAAACACACCTGACCTGCCTGATAACGACTCACCAACTCCTTATAGAGCATGACCGGCGTGGAGCCTGTAGCCAAACCCAATACCGAAGCGGGGGCAGTGACTAACTGCCGGCACAATACCTCGGCACTGGCGTTTGCTACAGCACTAGCATCATCGGTGATTACAACTCTCATGCAACTTAACTCCTGTGACGCAATAAATAACCCAGCATACAAAAGGCATTGATGTTATACGGTAAAACAATACCAATATAATACAAAAGTAACACACTCTACAAACCAATTTTTATATTTATACAATAAAGCAGCCTCAAAAAAATTAATTTTTTACAAAAACATTTCAAAATTCAACTATTTAGCCAAAATATCAACAAATTCGTAAGCAATTGGTAACTAAACAACTTGCATGAGCAATAAATTGGATATATATTGGTATTGAAATACAGCAAGCACAGGTCACAAAAGTGAGTCAGGCAATCCCCTCCATGGTGCTTCACAGTTATGTGAATAACCACAATCAGATAGAGCTACAGCTCACCAATGTTGGTGCTGCTGCGGTATCTGATTTTTGCCTGTGTTTTAGTTTATTAGACCCAGCTACAGCAGTACGCGAGTGTAAAATCATGCATCAAGTAGGTGGCTTTACTCGCCTTGTACCCACCCACAACACCCCTATAGAACCTGGCGAAAGCTGGGCTTGTTGTATTGCCTACCAACAAACAGGCGTGGCTCTTAATATGGCCTGGGGGCCTAAGGGCGCTTACATTACCCACGCCGGTCGAGCCACTGCGGTACAAACCCAGCCGATCCGTTTTGCCAACCAGACCCAACCCCAAACCCACAGTGTTAGCCATGATCATGCGCTACTAAAACTGGCGCCTGCCCCCACCTCTTGGTTGCCTAACGGCGACTACGTAGATTGTACAAGCGGATTCAATACCTTTGGTTTGGATCTACCTCTGGTCTTAACGGCATGGCAAGACGCAAGCGCTTTAGGTTTACGTAGCCATCTCATTAAGACCCAAGAAGGCAGTACACCAATCACCTGCAGCATCAACCCACAACTTGCCCAAGAAGCCTACACTGTTGATATAAGCAACCAATCAATCACGCTAGAGGCGAGCCACGAACAGGGCTTTTATTACGGTTTTATTAGCCTTTTGCAAATGTATTGCAGCTACAAGGGCAGCTTGCCTTGTGGTCGTATCGAAGACCAACCTCGCTATCATTGGCGCGGACAACATTTAGATTGTGCTCGGCAGTTTTTCGACACCAAGACCCTGTGCGAATTATTAGACCTGATGGCGCTATTGAAACTCAATCGTTTTCATTGGCACCCGATTGACGATGAGGCGTTTCGCATTGAGCTAGAGTGCGCCCCAGAACTGGCTAAAAACACTGCATGGCGCGGCGAAGGCAAACTCATCCCTGGCGTTTTTGGCGGCGGCATTGGCCCCACCGGAGGTAGTTACAGCAAACAAGACATCAATACTATCTTGCAGCATGCGCGTAGCTGCCATTTACAAGTCATGGTAGAAATCGAACTACCGGGCCATAGCCTTGCCTTACAACTTGCGCTGCCCGAACTGGGCGAACCACAAGCGAACCATAACGGCAGCCAACCTGCCTCGGTTCAAGGTTATTACCACAACACTATTAACCCCGCGTTAGACACTAGCTGGGCCATTTTAACACCTATTATTAAAGAGCTTTGCGAGCTGTTTGGCAGTCATTACCTGCACTTAGGCGGCGATGAAGTTACGCCGGGGTGCTGGGACGGCTCGCCCGCCGTTGACGCCCTCAAACAAACCCATAAGCTCACCACTGACGCCGATGTTTTAGGCTGGTTTATGTCTCAAGCCGCAGCCATTGTACGCCAACAGGGTGCACTACCCGCCGCTTGGCAGGAGTCTGCCGAAGGTGAGCAATTTAACATTGGTAGCGATGCCTTAGTGTTCGTATGGCAGGACGCCGCATCTGGACAGGCTCTTGTAGATAGAGGGTTTCAGGTTATCATGAGTCCTGCTCAGCATCTTTATTTCGACATGAGTAAAGACAGCAATTCACAAAGCGCCGGAGCCAACTGGGCCGCTACCATTAGCCTAGAACATACCACCGCTTGGTACCCTAATGATGATATTGCTGGCATTCAAGGTGCACTTTGGTGTGAAACTATTGCCAGCTCAACAGACCTTAAAAAAGCCTTAGCACCACGCATCATCGGCTTAGCAGAAAGCGCTTGGTGCAGCGAAAACAAGACCCGCAGAGGTGCCGGACTAGTTCAGGCGGCACATGATTTTAACCCTATTTGGCAAGCCCTAAGCTGGCCTACCCAGCGCTTTTAACTTTAGGAGACGACGAGTAATGCAACTGCTTCGACGTTTAATGCCCCGCAAGGGACTACATTCTACGAAATTTTTTGCCTGGGTCTTAATCGCCCCTGCAGCAGCTTATATGTGTTTGATTGTGGCATGGCCGTTGGTGGAAACCATTCGTCTATCCTTCACCAATTCTGGCCTAGGCATAGAAGATTATGTGGGTTTCGCCAACTACGAAAAACTTCTGAGTAGCCGAAAGTTTCCCGACACCATTGGCAGAACTTTTTATTGGATGTTTTTATCGGTCGGGCTCAAGCTCATTCTTGGGCTCATTGGTGCCTCATTGTTAGCCGCCAACCTCAAAGGCAAAGCGGCTTTTCGAGTGCTGGTTATGCCGCCTTGGATCGTGCCTATTGCCATTGGTTGTATTGGTTGGTTATGGCTCTACAACGGCCACTTTGGCATTCTCTCTGGGGTATTGCAAAACCTAGGCATCATCGATGGTCCATTTGAATTTTTAGCCTATAAGAACAGTGCCTTTTACTCCGCCATTGTTACGGACGTGTGGATTGGCACGCCCATGATCACTATATTTTTACTGGCTGCTATACAAAATGTGCCCCGTGATTTATATGAAGCGGCGTATATAGATGGTGCTTCTCGCTGGTATCGTTTTCGTCGCATCACCATGCCCCAAATCATGCCTATGTTTGCATCGATGGCCTTATTATCTGCCATTTGGACCTTTAATTCCTTTGAAATCATTTGGATATTAACCGAAGGGGGACCTCGAGGAGGCACTACCACACTTATTGTAGATACCTATAAAACGGCCATTGCTAATTATAAGTACGGCCAAGGTGCTACTCGAGCGGTGCTTATCGTTGCCATACTCGCGGTGTTTTCCTTACTGTATCTATGGTTGGTGAACAAGGTCAATAAAAAATATGGAGACGAGAAATGATTGATAAATACTCAGCCCTAGAAAAGCTAGGCCTCTATATAGCCATTGGTATCTTTTTAACCTTTATGCTGCTGCCGTTCGTGGAAATGCTTTTAGCGTCCCTAAGGCCGCTCACTCACCTGTTCCGATCGCCGTACCAGTTTTGGTCTGACGACATGTCATTGCAAGCCTATTCGGACATTTGGGTAACCGTACCTAAATTGCCTCGCTACATTTTTAACAGTGTGTTTTTGGCCAGCATGACCACCCTGATTTGTATGGTTTTTGTAGTGCCCGCTGCGTACTCATACGCGCGCTTTCAATTTCGTGGCAAAGCGGTGAGCCTGGCGTTGTTTTTAGCTGTGAACATGTTTGCTGGCGCAGTCCTATTGATTCCCCTATACAAGTTGTTGCGCGGCATGGGCTTGCTCAATACCTACTGGGCGATGATCATTCCTGGTGCTGCATTTCTAGTGCCCACCGGCATTTATTTGCTCAAATCTTTTCTTGAAAAAATCCCAAAAGAGCTTGAGGAAGCAGCGTTCGTCGATGGCGCTTCACGGCTTTATACCCTACGACGGGTGATTTTACCCCTAGCGGTCCCTGGCTTGATCGTGGTTGGCGTCTATTCCTTCATCGGTGCCTACGCTCAACAATTTTTGTTCGCTATTACCTTTAACCAGGAACGCGACTACATGCCCTTACCCGCGGGCATCTTTGAATTTATCGGTTATCAAGAAGTCATTTGGAACCAAATGATGGCTGCTAGCATAATCGGCATTTTGCCCGTGTTGTTTATTTTCTTGTTCTTGCAGAAATTTCTCATGGCAGGACTAACAGCAGGAGCAGTTAAATCGTGACAGCTTGTCACTTGGCGCTTAGCGCTCTAATAATAAAGAGGAAAAAGATATGAAAAAGCTCTTAACCGCGGCCGCTGTAGGCGCCGGCATCATCATGATGATGGCGCCCGTAGTACAGGCTGAAGAACTACATTTTGTTATGTGTGGTGGCGAAGTTCGAGAAGCCGACCAAAAAGTTATTGATACCTTTTTGGCCAATAATCCAGATGTTACGGTAAATATGGAAGCTGTGCCTTGGGGCACGTGTCAGGATAAGTCCATGACCCTAGCTGCCGCAGGCGACCCTGTTAGCTTAGCTTATATGGGATCTCGCACACTCAAGCAATTGGCGCAAAACGACCTGATCGTACCGGTTGAAATTTCTGAGGAAGAGCAGGCTAGTTATCAACCAGGCATTCTCAACACCGTAAGCAGCGATGGCAAATATTGGGGTTTCCCCCACGCCTTTTCTACCAAGGCTTTGTTTATCAACTGTCAGTTAATTGAAGACGCGGGGTTACCCTGTGTTGGGCCAAAAACATGGACCGGTTTGTACAACATGGCTAAGGCTGTGAAAGATAATACTGGCATAGCGGGCATTGGTTTGGCAGGTAAAGACTTTGACAACACCATGCATCAGTTCTTTAACTACTTGTACAGTAACGGTGGTTCCGTCATCAATGCTGACACCAATGAAATCACTTTGAACAGCCCACAAACGGTTGAAACTCTAGAGTTATATGGCAAGCTATTAGATGTAGCCCAAGAAGGCCCAACTGCCTTTGAACGCTCACAAATAAAAGCCTTGTTCAATGACGGCAAAGTGGCCATGTATATTCAGGGCCCATGGGGTCGTGGTGCACACAAAGCAGGCATGAAGGTTATCACTGTTCCTGTTCCAGCTGGACCATCTGGCGTGAGTGGCACATTATTGATTACCGACTCTATTGCTGTGTTTAATGGCACAGGCCATGAAGATACGGCCATGGAATTAGCTCGCGCACTGTCTTCGGGTGAAGCTCAGTACGATCTAGACTCTAGCTGGGGCCTAACGCCTATCAAACAGTACGAGAATGGTATCGTAGATAAGCCTTATTATGAAAATGATGATTACTGGAAAGTGTTTGTTGATCCTATTGGCAGCGGCGGCCCAGAGCCAATGTTTGTTGATTTTAAGTCACTTCAAACGTCCATTAATAGCATGATTCAAGGCATGTTGCTGGGTGAAGATTCAGCAGAAAACTTAGTGGCAATCGCCGCAGAAGAACTGGAAGAGTTCAAGTAAAACTCATCCCTAACCAGAAGGAAGCTAGCTCTGTGCTAGCTTCCTTATTACTCATTTCATAGATCACTTACAGTAGGTTTACACATGGCGACTGTTGCTCTTCAAAATATCAGCAAAAGTTTTGATGATACCCAAGTACTTAATAACATCAATCTATCCATTGAAGACCGAGAATTTATTGTTTTTGTTGGCCCTTCAGGCTGCGGCAAAACCACTTTATTACGCATTATCGCAGGCCTAGAAGAAGCAAGCGAAGGACAAATTATTATTGATGGTGAGGACGTTTCTAGCGCCCACCCGGTAGATCGTGGCATTTCGATGGTGTTTCAATCATATGCCCTCTATCCACACTTAAGCGTGTTTGAAAACATTGCTTTTCCACTAAGGGTTGCCAAAGTTCCAGAAGCGGAGCTCAATCAACGGGTTGAGCATGCCGCCAACATTTTACAACTCACCAATCGCTTACAACATAAACCTGGGCAACTATCAGGTGGACAACGCCAACGTGTTGCCATTGGTCGCTCTATTGTACGTAACCCAAAGGTATTTTTATTTGACGAGCCTTTATCCAACTTAGATGCAGCCCTTCGCGGCGACATGCGCGTAGAGCTAGCAAGCCTGCATCAAGATCTAAATGCCACCATGATTTACGTTACCCACGACCAAGTGGAAGCCATGACCATGGCTGACAAAATTGTGGTGCTTAACGCCGGCAGTGTGGAACAATTTGGCTCGCCTATGGAGCTTTACCACCACCCTAGAACCAAATTTGTAGCCAGCTTTATTGGCCAACCCAACATGAACTTTATTGCTGCCACTCTCACCGCAAGCGACGATACTAGCTGCAGCATCGATGCTGATGATTTAGGCGCTTTAACCTTGCCCGTAGCTCCGGTTGAAGGCAGCCATGGTGATCCCGTGTGTCTGGGTATCCGCCCAGAAGACCTGAGCCTAGCCACCGACGGAGACGCAGGCGGCTTCATCATGAAGGTTAAGGTACTTGAGCGCTTAGGCGGTATTGCCATCGCTTATGGCTCGATTAAGAGCCAAGCTAGCGATTCACAAAGCTTTAAAGCGGTACTTCCAGGTGACGTTCAAGTTGCTCCTGGTGAGGAAATACGCCTGCACGTTGAACCTAGTAAATGTCACTTATTTAGCGATCAAGGTATCGCCATGCGCCGCTTAAAGGCCGAAGTTTAGTCGCTTCCCAAAGTAAATAAAGGTATGCTAATTGGATCTGAAGCTGATGAATAAAAAAATGCAAGAAGATCCAATTATTGCACTATTTGGCCACATGGAAAAAACCACAACCAGCCCATTATATGTGCAGTTGCAAAGCCGTGTGCGTAACGCTATTCATGAGGGCATATTACAAGCGGGCCAGTTTTTGCCACCAGAGCGAGAAATTGGCCAACGCATGGATGTGTCCCGAGTCACTGTGCGTAGGGCGATTGATACCCTAGTCCAGGAAGGTCTGCTAGTGCAACGCCAAGGTGCAGGCACCTTTGTTGCCAAACGTCTTGAGCAGCCGCTCAACTTCCTTAAAAGCTATACCGAGATCATGGCTGAACAGGGTAAACTCCCTGGGACTCGCTGGATCGACCGCTCAATGGGCATTGCTACCACCGAAGAGGTGACTGCATTAAAGCTTGAAGAAGGCGATGAGGTGGTGCGTTTTAATCGTTTGCGTTTGGCTGACGAGCAACCCATGGCCTTAGAGTTAGCCACGGTACCGCGCTCCTTCATCGACAATCCTTTTACTGTGGAAGACTCTCTTTACGACGTCTTACGACAGCAAGGCGCACGGCCTGTTAAAGCCACTCAGCGCCTACGGGCCATCACTATTGATGCGGAAAGAGCTGGCCACTTGGATGTACCTACCGACAGCGCCACTCTTTATATTGAACGTTTGGGTATGCTTGCAGACGACACGCCGGTTGAGTTTACGCGCTCCTACTTCCCCGGTGACAGTTATGACTTTGTCACTGAAATTCGTGATCCCATACTTAACTAAAGCACTGACTTAACTGCGCGACTGCTTAAAATAATCAATCAAGGCGTTAGTCGAATCATCGTGGCTGTGGCTCACATCACCATTAATTTCCTGCAAAATTCTCTTAGCCAGGGTTTTACCTAGCTCCACGCCCCATTGATCAAACGAACAAATATCCCAAATTACCCCTTGAGCAAAAATTTTGTGCTCATAGAGGGCGATCAGCGCACCCAAATTGCGCGGATCGATCTGCTTTAACAGCAGTGTATTGGTGGGTCGGTTACCTTGATGAACTTTGTGCGGTAAAAGCTTTTCAACCTGTGCTTCATCTAAGCCTTGCTGGCGTAATTGCGCCTCTACTTCAGCTTCGTTAATGCCATTCATCAAGGCCTCAGTTTGCGCAAAAAAGTTAGCCATCAAATTTTCATGGTGGCCACGCACCGGTGTTGAACTGGCCAAAGAACCAATAAAATCGGCCGGCACAATCACGTTACCTTGGTGCAACAGTTGGTAAAAAGCATGCTGGCCATCAATCCCCAACTGCCCCCAAACTACTGACGCAGTGTGATAGTCCACGGCCTCACCATGGCGATCAACGTGCTTACCATTGCTTTCCATATCAGCTTGCTGAATATAGGCCGTAAAGCTTTCTAGTGGCTGGTCATAGGGCAAAATGACTTGGCTTTGTGAACCATGTAATAAGCCGTTCCAGATGCCCACCAAAGCCATGATAATGGGAATGTTATCGGCCGCTTTAGCATCTCGAAAGTGCAGGTCCATATCGTGCGCACCGGTCAATAGTTCTTCAAACTGACTAAAGCCTAAATACAGCGCAATGGGCAAACCAATAGCAGACCAAAGGGAATAACGCCCACCCACCCAATCCCACATGGAAAACATAAAGTCAGGTTTAATACCAAAGGCTTGCACCGCTTCAGCATTAGAAGAAACGGCCACGAAATGCTGTTCCACAGCGCGCTCGTCGAATGCTGATGCCATCAACCAGTTACGTGCAGTTTGCGCATTAGTCATGGTTTCGCTGGTGGTAAAGGTCTTTGAGGCTACTACAAACAACACTTGTTCGGCTTTGAGTGGGCGCAAAATCTCCGCCACTTCTACGCCGTCTATATTGGAGATAAAGTGCACATTTATGGTGGAATTTGCATATGACCGCAACGCTTGAGTCACCATTTTTGGGCCTAAGTTGGAGCCACCAATACCAATATTGACCACGTCGGTAATGGGCTTACCCGAATAGCCACGCCATTCACCTGAGCGCACCTGATCCACAAACTGGCGCATGTGTGACAACTCGCTGTTGATTAGGTCCATAACATTGCTTTGATCAACATATACTGGCGTGTTACTACGATTGCGTAAGGCGGTATGCAGCACCGCACGGTCTTCGGTAGTGTTGATTTTGGCGCCTCGATACATACGTTCGATGGCGCCCGCCAGATCCATGTCGTCGGCCAAGCCAAATAATGCCTGCATGACCTCTGGGGTGACGCAGTTTTTAGAATAATCTAATAATAAACTGGGCAATTCAATGGAGTAATCAACAAAACGATTACCCGGCTCGGCAAATAAATCGCGCAAGTGAACCCGTTGGTATTTAACCGCCAACTGCTGTAGCTGCTGCCAATGACTTGATTGTCCGAGTTGTAACATATTAGCTCCGTAGTGCTTGCTCTAAGGCAATTGCTGCCCCTTGTAAGCCCGGTTGTTCGGCTTTACAAAGGAATATTGGAATGTCTTTTAAATAACTGCTCAAACGCCCTTTGTGGGTAAAATTGTGAGCAAAATCACTAGCCATTAAAAATTCTTCTATACGGGGCAAAATGCCGCCGGTTAAGTACACACCTCCCACAGCCCCATACAACAAGGCTGCGTTAGCCACGCAATGGCCCAGCATGCTGCAAAACACCGACAGGGTTTGTAACGCCAAGGGGTCTGGCGTAGCGCCTTGGGCACGTTGGACTAGGGTAGCCACGTCGGTTAGGTTTGCTGGTTGGCCCGACACATGGGCCACTGCGGCATACAGTCCCATCAAGCCCGATCCCGACAACAAACGCTCTGCCGATACGTGCTCATGTTGCTGCCACATGCAACTCAAAATTTCGCTATGCTGTGCGTTACCAGGCGCAAATCCAACATGCCCGCCCTCGCCCATCACTGGCAACCAACCGTCGCCGTGGGCCACTAGCCCTGCCACACCAAGGCCTGTTCCAGGCCCCATCACTAAACGATTACCGCGACTAACATCGACGCCTGACTTAATGGTGACTAAATCAGACTGGGTGATTTGAGACATAGCCCATGCTTGGGCTGTAAAGTCGTTAATCCACAACACCTCACTACCCAGTGCGGCATGTACATGGGCTTTATTCACCTGCCAATGGTTGTTGGCTAACTTAAAAATGGGCTGATGCACGGTGCCGGCGATGGCAATACAGGCGGCCCTTACCAACGCCTGAGCATTCTCTTGTGCTAGATAAGCTAGCATGGCCGACTCAAGATTAGGGTAGTCTGCACAAGGGAATATGGCGATCTTGTGTAGCTCTCCCATATCTGTGACCAGGGCAAAACGGGCATTGGTGGCGCCGACATCGGCGACTAAGGAATACTCACACATAGGTTATAGCTCTAATAGCAACTGCGGGCGCCTAATTCGGCGGCGCTGACGTGTTGGCGCATATTTGCAAATAACTCTCGGCCCATGCCTACACCTAAATCTGGCTGTTGCTCGGCCTGTGGCCGACTGGCCAACACCTTGGCATCAACTAAGAGTTCCAAGCTACCATTATGGCAGTCTAGTATTAACAAATCATCGTTTTCTATTTTACCGATGACACCACCGGCTTTAGCCTCTGGATATAAATGTATGGCTGCAGGCACCTTACCCGAGGCTCCCGACATTCTCCCGTCGGTAACCAAGGCCACCTTAAAGCCTCTGTCTTGAAGCACACCTAAATAGGGTGTCAACTTGTGTAGCTCAGGCATGCCGCAGGCTTGTGGGCCTTGGAACCGCAGTACTGCAATAAAATCTTGCTCCAACAAACCCTGTTTAAAGGCTTGCTCAAAGTCGGCTTGGTTATCGAACACCTTAGCCGGTGCTTCCACCACCCAATGGGCGCTTTTAACGGCCGACACTTTCGCCACAGCGCGGCCTACATTACCCTGTAACGTCACCAAGCCGCCGGTTGCAGAAAATGGATCACTGGCCGCACGCAGCACGTCTGTGTCGGCACTTTTTTGGGGTGCAGGCTGCCAAACTAACTTGCCTTGATTGAGCTTAGGTTCTTGGCAATAACGCCTTAGGCCATGTCCCATCACCGTCTCTACGTCTTCATGCAACAAGCCATGCTGCAACAAGGTTTGCACCAAATAAGGCACACCACCAGCCGCATGAAAAACGTTAATATCTGCTTCACCATTGGGGTATATACGCGTCAAGCTGGACACCACATTAGACAAGGCAGCAAAATCATCCCAATTGATGATAATACCCGCAGCCCTAGCGATAGCCACCAAATGCAACGTATGGTTAGTTGAGCCACCGGTGGTCAGCAATGCCACTATGGCATTGACAATGGTTTTTTCCGACACTATCTGGGCCAAATTTTGATGCTGCGATGCATGGGTCAATTTCACCGCTTGCTGCGCCGCTGCCGTAGTTAAGGCCTCTCTTAAACCCCCTTCTGGTGGCACAAAAGATGCACCCGGCAAGTGTAAACCCATCACTTCCATAAGTAATTGGTTGCTATTGGCAGTGCCATAGAAAGTACAGGTGCCAGCACTATGGTAAGACGCAGATTCACACGCCAACAGCTCATCACGGCCAACTTTGCCCTCTGCGTACAGCTGCCTAATGCGCGCTTTCTCGGCATTAGGCAAGCCCGAGGGCATGGGACCTGCAGGTACAAACACCACGGGCAAGTGGCCAAAGCTCAAGGCGCCAATCAATAAGCCTGGTACGATTTTGTCACACACACCTAAGCACAACACGGCGTCAAACATATTATGGGAAAGCGCTACAGCGGTAGACATAGCGATAATGTCTCGGCTAAACAAACTAAGCTCCATGCCCGGCTGGCCCTGGGTCACGCCATCACACATGGCCGGTACACCGCCGGCAAATTGCGCAACGCTGCCCATATCCCGTACCGCTTGCTTAATTAACTGAGGGTAGTTTTCAAACGGCTGATGCGCCGACAACATGTCGTTGTAGGCCGACACAATAGCCACATCAGCTTGATCCATCATGGTTAAGCGATCTTTGTCGGATTGCGGGCAGGCGGCAAAACCGTGGGCCAAATTGCCGCACGACAAATTGGCGCGGCTGACCTTACCGCCCTTGGCCGCATTGACTGCGGACAAATAATCTCGCCTAGTGTCTGTGCTGCGATCAATAATGGCCTGTGTGACCTGCGCTACAACTTCATTCATAATCTCATCCCTAGCGTATAATTAAGTAATATTAGCAAATAAAAACATGATATAAAACCTATACTGTAAAATATTATTTGATATGCGCCACAAATGTTTGTAACATTACCAATATAATATGATTTCAGGATATAACCCATGAGCATACGCATCGCCATTAACGGCTTCGGTCGCATCGGCCGAAATACACTTCGCGCACTCTACCAACAACAAGCCAATAAGCCATACTCAGAGCTAGAGATCGTGGCCATCAACGACCTTGGACCACCTCAAACCAACGCCCATTTGCTAGAATTTGACAGCGTACATGGCCGCTTCGATGGCACCGTAGATAACGATGCCGAACACCTCTACATCAACGGCGATAGCATTAAGCTCTACCAGCAACGCGACCCAAGCCAACTGCCGTGGCGACAACTTAACATCGACTTGGTGCTCGAATGTACCGGTTTGTTTACCCAACGTCACCAAGCGCAAGCACATCTAGACGCGGGCGCCGGCAAGGTGCTTATTTCGGCGCCAGGCACAGATTTGGATGCCACCATCGTTTACGGGGTCAACCACAACGCCCTCACCGGCAACGAACGCATTGTCTCTAACGCCTCATGCACCACTAACTGCCTGGCTCCTGTGGTGAATATATTGAATCAAGCGGTAGGCATCATCCAAGGCCAAATGACCACCATTCACGCCTACACTAACGACCAATTACTCACCGATGGCCTCCATTCAGATCTTTATCGAGCGCGCTCTGCGACTCAATCCATGATCCCCACTAAAACCGGTGCTGCGGCGGCCGTGGGTTTAGTATTGCCCGAGTTAGCGGGGCGCTTAGACGGCATGGCCATACGCGTACCCACCATCAACGTTTCTTTAGTTGACCTCACCTTTATTGCCAAGTCCACCACCAGCAAACAACAAATCAACCAAGCGATACAAGGCGCCATACACCAAGACCCGCTACTAGCACACATTATGGAGTATGTTGAAAAGCCACTGGTTTCAGTTGACTTTAATCACAGCTCCAAATCGTCTTGTTTTGACAGCAGCCACACCCACACCCAAGACAAGTTGGTGAAGGTGATGGCCTGGTATGACAATGAATGGGGCTTTTGCAATCGAATGCTGGACACTAGCTTAGCGCTCATGCACCATTAACCCACTTTCAAGGATAAGAACACTTTATTATGCAATTACGCCGCACCAAAATCGTTGCCACTTTAGGCCCCGCCACCAGTAGCCCAGAAGCCCTAAAAGCCATCATCGCCGCAGGCGCTGACGTGGTGCGCCTAAACTTTTCCCACGGCAGCCCCGCGGATCACAAACAACGGGCCGAAACAGTGCTCGAGGCCGCTCAGCAGGCCGGCCGACACGTTGCCCTGCTCGCTGACCTACAAGGCCCTAAAGTACGCGTAGCCCGCTTTGCCAATAACAAAGTCCAACTAAAAGAAGGGCAGAATTTTATATTGGACCCCAACATGGACTTGGAGTCTGGCACCGATCAGGCGGTGGGGTTAGATTTTCCACAGCTAGGCAAAGACCTACAACAAGACGATATATTATTATTAGATGACGGTCGAATCGTCCTCAAAGTAGTTACTGTCGAACAAGGTAAAGTACACACCAAAGTAGAAATTGGCGGACCACTTTCCAATAATAAAGGCATCAACTTACAAGGTGGAGGCCTGTCTGCACCCGCACTCACCGACAAAGACCGCGCCGACTTAATTACCGCTGCTCAAATTGGAGTCGACTATATTGCCATCTCCTTTGTGCGCAACGCTGACGACATGCACGAAGCACGCGCCTTATTAGAACAAGCCAACAGCAACGCCAGTTTGATAGCCAAAATAGAACGCGCAGAAGCCATAGAGCCTGCGGTACTGGAAGGTATTATTGAAGCTTCCGAAGGCATTATGGTGGCGCGTGGCGATTTGGCCGTAGAAATTGGCGACGCACTGTTAGTGGGTGTGCAAAAAGACATTATTAAGCACACGCGTCGCCTCAACCGCATCGTCATCACAGCCACGCAGATGATGGAATCCATGATCACCAGCCCCATGCCCACTCGAGCAGAAGTCTCGGACGTAGCCAATGCGGTTATGGATGGCACCGACGCCGTGATGTTATCGGCAGAAACCGCCGTGGGTGATTTCCCTGCGCAAACCGTAGCGGCCATGGCGCGAGTTTGCCTCGGCGCAGAGCAACACAAAAAAGCTCACAAATCCTCCCACCGCATTGATATTAGCGTCCATAGTATTGATGAAAGCGTAGCCTTAAGCGCCATGTATGCAGCCAACCACCTGAAAGGTGTTAAGGCCATTATTTGTATGACTCAAACCGGCCAAACCCCCTTGCTGATGTCACGCATCCGCTCAGGAATCCCTATTTTCGCCTTCACTCCACAAGCCGACACCCATCGTCGTGTATGCCTTTATCGCGGAGTGATTACTCACCCCTTTGATTCAGAAGTACTCGACAACGATAAGGTCAACCACATTGCCGTGGAACAACTTAAAGACCTAGGTGTAGTTAAAGATGGCGACATTGTGCTCATCACCAAAGGCGATTATGTTAAAGCCCACGGCGGAACCAACACCTTAAAAGTGGTGAGAGTGGGTAATCATATTCAGTAGTAACGCTATCTGCTCGCACCACAGCTGACACCTTGTGCTGATGCAACACGCTCACTGATACTAGGATGAGTTGATAGATAGCTTTGCCATGCATGATTGGCATCACCAGTTTGTTTGTGAGAGTCCATAAGGCGTTTTAGGGCAGACCCCAAACACGCGGGGGATATACCCATTTGCGTTAGTTTTCGGTGGGCAAACTCGTCGGCTTCACGCTCCATATCACGGCTGTATGACATTTGCTGAATTATCACGGGTGCTGCTACCAAGGCAGACTCAGCCAATAGGCTCACGTCACCTATGATGGTGGAAAAAACCAACGTCACACCCAGGGATTGAACAATATTACGTAGGCCGTGTTGCAGGTCTACATGACCCATTTCGTGGGCCAATACGGCCAGTAATTCATCTTCACTTAGCAATGCCAATAAGGCGTCAGTGACGATAATACTGCCTCCAGGCAAAGCCATTGCATTGGCACCGATAACGCCACCGTCTTTACTAAGCAAGGTATAGCCTAATCCATGGGGCAATTTCGCCCACACATGCTGTAACTTTTGTTGCTGAGCCACGGTTGCTTTGGTAGGGGCAAATACGTAGCCATCCATACTTGCTAACACTTGTTGATCCAACTGCTTTACCAACGCCGACGGTATGGCCTCTGCCACGCTTACTGCGGCCATTGGCATCAACCAAGTTAACGCACCATAGGCGAGTAACGGCATCAAAACCAAGGCTAATAACGCCCACTTAGTACTTCTCTCTAGCTTGTGTACAGCATTGGCCACGCCCGACCTATGCTGGTTAAACAACAGCGCAAACGCAGCTGTATCAGCACACTCAAACGCATCCCCTGTATTAAAAACCAGCCGGCTTGGCAAATTTGCCAGCGCTTCTGAGACTTTCACCTCGTGAGCACGGCAGCCCAGCACCTCTGCTTCAGCATCGAGCTTAATAGTTAGCCGATCGCCGTTTTTTACCAACCATGCACGGTGCGATTTTGCCTTACCATTAAAATAAAAAGTACCGGCAAGGGGCTGCGTTTGATGCTCGTTGAGAGGCATTATTAAAAACCAAACTCAACATCAAAGGCCGAACCTACTTCCTCGCCCAAGGCATTTCTATCGGCCGTAGACGCACCCTCAAAGGAGTCAAATCCACCTTGACACCTAATGGCTTCGAGTTTGTATTTGGCCAAGCGAATTGCAGCCCACGGATAAGCTAACCCCAAACTAAACAACACCATAAGTAAATTGCTAATAAGCAACCAAGCAAAAGGCTTGGTTGCTAGCATGGCTTTAAACTTGACGTTTTCACCTAGCTGCAAATAACAAAAGGTGGCATTAAAAACAAACACTTGCCAATAAGCCGCAGGTACTATACTGGTTAGGCCAAAAAGACCATACACTACGATGACACCCACAAAAACCGTAACAGTACTGGGGGTTCCGGCATCAAAAAAAGGGTGGATTTGAGAACTAAATGCGATGACGCCACCTACCACAGCTGCGATCACCATGAAAAACACAAACATCAATAATGCACGAAAGAATGCACCAATAAAGCCACGCCGCGCCAATTGAGCGCTAAATCGATGATCACCAAAGGCTGCGTGATTAATGTAGAATTTACGGCTATCACATACAAATGCCGGATAAATCAGCACATAGATCACCATCGATAAAAACATAAACAGAAAAAATCCCGTGAAATCGGCAACTTCAGGCTGCTCACCCGGATTATTGATAAAATCGCTGAAAAACAAAACCGAGCCTATAGATAAAGCTAGCAACACAGCCCAATATCCGCCCAGTAGCTTGTACGCATAAAGTGACGTACCTAAAAAATCAAACCGTAGGTTATGCAGGCTGGTATTCCTCATGCGAAAGCGCAAGGCGCGCACCATAAACCAAGGAAACAAGCCAATTACAATAGCAATGCAGACTATAGGTAGATAAGGGTGGATAAAGTGGCCCTGGGACCAACCTAACAGCAATACCAGCGCAATCACCCGGCCCACCAGAATCTGCAAGCCAGTGCCATGAAAATCGAACCGGCTGCCCGCCACATGGGTATTACCATAAAAATAGCGACGCGTTCGCACCGTGGCCCAGGCCGAATAGATGCCCAGCGTCACCAGCGTCAGCAACAGGTTTACAATCCAAATTTTAAAAAATTCTAACCCGCTGCCGGTAAACTTAATTTGCTGCCAAGCGTCTGCCTGAGCATTAGGATCTTGCTCGTGTGTGTGATCGGCCATATGCCACTCCTTAGCTATATCATATCAATCGTTTTACGCACTGAGTATAGTCTAAAAAATACACCCGACCGAATACCGCAGATTATTGATTCAACCTAAACGCCACATACAGCGGCCTACCTTGGCGCACAATACGTAACGAGATAGAGCGACGAGGCGGCAACTGCGCTACTAAACCAACAATCTGTTCTACGCTTTCTATACGCTGATTGGCAATATTGGTGATCACATCTCCAGCCTGTAAGCCAAGTTCTTGAGCTACACCTTGGTCGACTTCGATGATTTCCACACCATGACCTATGCGCCACGCTTTAGCTTTTTCAGCCGGCAAGCTTGCCACCCGCAGGCCAATCCGCGCAAGGTTTTGGCCTTGTTCGAGTGCGCCAAGGGCAGCCGCAATTTGATCGGGCAAGGTGCCGATCACCACCTCGATGTGAATTTTTTCACCCCCCCTAACCAAACCAATACGCGCGATTTCTTCTGGCGCTAAGGCACCGATAAAGTGAGCAACCTGTGCCGATAGTATTATTTCATTGCCGTTGACGGAGGTGATCACATCACCGGCCTGCAAACCGGCATCCAGAGCAGGGCTGCCCACTATAACTTGAGCAATTAAGGCCCCCGCAGCTTTATCTAAACCAAAGGACTCCGCTAAATCTTGACTGACTTCTTGAATTTGCACACCTAACCAACCTCTGGACACCGCGCCATGGTCGCGTAACTGAGCCACCACAGAGGTTGCAGTGTTACTTGGAATTGCAAAACTAAGGCCCATAAAGCCGCCCGAACGGGTGTAGATTTGCGAATTAATGCCCACTACCTCACCATTGAGATTAAAAAGAGGACCTCCAGAATTACCTGGATTAATGGCCACGTCGGTTTGAATAAACGGCACGTAGGTTTCAGTACGCAAGCTACGGCCTTTAGCACTAACGATACCGGCCGTTACCGAATGATCAAAACCAAAGGGGGAACCAATGGCTAATACCCACTCACCCACTTTCAGTTGATCAGAATCGGCAAGGGTTAAATAGGGCAGCTGATCGGCGTCTATTTTTAATAACGCCAAATCAGAACTCGGGTCCGAACCAACCAACTCAGCTTCCATTTCTCGACGATCACTAAGGGATACAATGATTTTATCTGCATCTTCAATCACATGATGATTGGTTAACAGGTAGCCATCGGCGCTAATGATAAAACCCGAGCCGAGTGATTGCGGCTTGGGATTTGGTCCTTGCTGACGCGGCTTTTGCTGCGGGAACTGGCGCTCAAAAAAATGCTTAAAAATATCGGGCAGCTGATCTTGATTAGGCAAACTGAATTGCTTAACTTCCGCTTGTTGATCAACAGTACGGCTGGTACTAATATTCACTACCGCTGGCGCGGCCTGTTCCACTAGATGAGTAAAGTCAGGTAGCGCAGCTGCAAAAGTGAGCGGGGATACCGCCGACAACAATAAGGTGGCCCACACGATGTTAGTTAATGGCCGTTTGAAAAAAGGTATTATACGCATAGCGTATTCCTCTAGGAGATGAATGACGTGGTTCAATATACGACGAATTGCGGCCACCAGAGCCCATAAATGATGCCCTTTACACAATATTGCACAATTGCCTACTCGCTAAAGCGCAGCGCCTGTACACCCTCAACCTGCTGCTGACGCAAAATGACGGGCTGCCATTGGTTGCTTGCCGATGTATTGTTAGAAGCGCTTAAACTGCGACTATACAAACGCACTAAGGCGAGCCCCAACCCCAACCCCACCAGTGCCGTTAGCGCGATAACGGGTTCTGAAGCCGATAAGGCCTGTGCCATAATGGCTGTGGCTAACATCACCACAAGAGGCATAGCAAAGGTCATTAAACTGGCCTTGATAAAGGCTTTTTGAGGGATGCCCAAGACCACTTCGTCGCCCACTTGAAGTGACATCTGGGTAGGTAGGGGTAATTGAATGCGGGAGCGTTTACAGTTTGTGGCCTGATTCATAAGCCGTTGGCCACAGCCACTTTTCATACTGCAGGAGTTGCACGTGCTCAAGCGAACAGTGTCTAACCAGACAGAGGTTGGATTAATGGCGTGGACATGTGCCACCTGCTCGATCATGGATTCGGCGTCGTGCATAAAGGTGCTCGTGGAAAAGCTTTATTGAGCCTTTAAGGATACCACAGAGTTAGCCACTTGCTCAGCTTGCGCCAAACTGAGTTGCCCCACAAGGGTCACAAATACTGTATCGCCATTATTGCTCAAGGACTGACCTAAGACTAAGTTAGAACCGGCATAAGCATGACCTTCGGCAATATCACGACCATTAAGCGCTTCGACATAAAGCGTGAAACTGGCGTCACCGTCACTATAAGTCAACACTTCGCGCGGGGGATTATTAGCCTCATCCAAGCTACGTTGGGTGAGCACAAAGCCAGCAGGGGAATACTGGGCTAACCATTGGCCGTCGGCGGCATTGGCGGCTTGGGTAGGCGCAGGCAAGCGAATAATTTGATTGCTATTGGCAGAAGATACACTGGTGTTAGCGGCATTTGTACTGGCCAACTCTATACCACGATTGCTGTTTCTAGGTTCTAACAAAACCACGCCTTGCTGGGCTGGAATGATATGGGGTTGCGATGCGACACCCATACGTTGAGCACCCATCACCATCACTACAGTGACACTAGCCGCCACGGCCAAACCCGCTACGGGTTGCCACAACTGATTTAACTTGTGCGCCACAGAAGTAGATTTAGACACCTGTATGGTGGCTTCAGACTCCAGTGCAGTTCGTACACTGTCGGCCAAGCTCAAAGGTGAACTGGTGCTCGTGGCTTGTCGTTTTAACGCCGCACTAGCCAGCTGATAACGCGCCCATTGCTCGCGCACCTGACTGTCGTCGTGACAGGCCTTTAACACCCGTTGCAATTCCAGGGGCTGTGCAGCGTCATCCATAAGCGCCGATAATGATTCGCGTACTGAGTCTGCTGTGGTTTGTGTTGGTTGCAAAATATCTATTCCTAAAATGGGCTCATGGGGAAAATTCAAAACCACGAGCTGCAAAGTTACTGCATTGGACGACTAACATTCAATTTGGTTCAATTTATTTCTAGCCACCAGAACTAAGCCATGAGTTTAGCCACTTCTTTATCGATGGCATCGCGCGCTCTAAATATGCGTGAGCGCACTGTGCCCACAGGGCAAGCCATCACTTCGGCAATTTGTTCGTAGCTCATACCTTCAAATTCCCTCAGTGTGAGCGCAGTCCTGAGGTCATCGGGTAGTTTTTCTAAGGTGGCAAAAACCTTGTCTTGTAATTGATCGCGAGCCATAAGATTTTCTGGCGTCTCAACATCGGCCATAATATCAGCACTGCCATAATCGCCTTGCTCATTGGCCTCTACATCAACGTCTGGCGGCCTGCGTTTGCGGGCAACCAAATAATTTTTGGCGGTATTAATGGCAATGCGATAGAGCCAGGTATAAAACTGACTGTCGCCCCTGAAGTTGGCTAATGCACGATACGCCTTAATGAAGGCTTCTTGACTCACGTCCATAGCTTCGTGGTGGTCGTTAACATAACGCCCCACCAAGCTAATTATTTTATGTTGGTATTTAAGTACCAATAAATCGAAGGCGCGCTTGTCCCCTGCTTGCACACGCTCAACCAATTGTTGATCTGATTCGGCCGTCTTAGGTTGTGGAAGGGGGTTGGGCACTTAGATGTCCTTATCGAGACGATGACGCTACGCCATACTATTTGAGTTACTGATTTACTCTATTAGAGTACAACAGATTAGACCGGCTCGCACCAATTTCGCGCTCACGTTATAATACCTTTTTCTTTGCTCCTATTCATACTCTGCAAATACTGACTCAGTGTGACGCAGCGAGTTCCCACAACATGCAACAAGATTTCACATACGACGTTCTTATTATTGGTTCAGGTGCCGCTGGCCTCAGTTTAGGTTTACAGCTAGCCACCAATCGGCGAGTCGCGATCCTAAGTAAAGGCGAGCTTAATGCCGGCGCCTCCGCCAAAGCACAGGGTGGCATTGCCGCTGTGCTGGATCACAAAGATCAGTTACAAAACCACATTCAAGACACCCTCATTTCTGGCGCTAACCTAGGCAACCCAGAGGCGATTCAATTTACCGTAGAGCAAGCCAAGAAGAGCATTGATTGGCTCATAGAGCAACGGGTGCCCTTTACACAAGACCCCAATGATGCCACAGGTTACCACTTAACCAAAGAAGGTGGCCACAGCCATCGGCGAATTATCCATGCTGAGGACCGCACTGGTTTAGCCGTAACCAGCACCTTACTTGAACGCGCACAGGAAGCTGAGAATCTTGACTTGCTGAGCCACCAAGTGGCCATAGACCTGATTACAGACACCAAATTAGGTTTGCCGGGCAGCCGCTGTTTAGGCGCCTATGTGCTGGACCAAACCACCGGCCATGTTAATACTTACCAAGCCAAGGCGATAATTTTAGCCACTGGCGGCGCCAGTAAGGTGTACCTTTATACCAGCAACCCAGATGGCTCTTCTGGCGATGGCATCGCCATGGCCTGGCGCGCTGGTTGCCGAGTGGCCAACATGGAATTTAACCAATTTCACCCCACCTGCTTGTATCACCCTCAAGCCAAGTCATTTTTAATCTCCGAAGCCATTCGTGGCGAAGGCGGTAAATTAATCTTGGCTAATGGCGAAGCCTTTATGCAACACTTTGATGAGCGTTTAGAATTGGCTCCAAGAGACATTGTGGCCCGCGCGATCGACCATGAAATGAAACGCTTAGGTGACGATTGCGTGTATTTAGACATCAGCCACCGTGGCCGCGAGTTTGTACAGTCTCATTTCCCCACCATTTACCAACGCTGCCTAGACTTGGGGATCGATATAGCCACTGATCCCATCCCTGTGGTGCCCGCTGCACATTACACCTGTGGTGGGGTTATTACCGATCAAAACGGTATGACCGACATCAACGGCTTGTACGCCATTGGTGAAACGGCCTTTACTGGGTTACACGGTGCTAACCGCTTGGCCAGCAACTCGCTACTTGAGTGTTTTGTGTATGGTCACGCTGCAGCGCACCATATTGAGAGTCATTGGCAAGAGGCCGAGCTTGACGCTCACATCCCCGATTGGGACGAAAGCCAAGTCACGAACTCCGATGAAGATGTGATTATTTCCCATAACTGGGACGAATTACGGCGCTTTATGTGGGATTATGTAGGCATTGTGCGCACCGACAAGCGTCTCACGCGGGCCCAACATCGGGTGGAATTACTACTCAGTGAAATCAACGAATTCTATAGTAACTACCGCATTAGCGCAGACTTGATTGAATTACGTAACCTTGCATTAGTGGCTTCAATCATTATTCACAGCGCTCAAAAGCGTAAGGAAAGCCGAGGCTTACACTACACCTTAGACTACCCCAACACCCAAACCTTAGCGCGCAATACCATTTTAACGCCGTCTAACTTCGACTGGAACTAGGCGGCTCTTGCTGGTGCCAACGCCCAAACACGCGTAATTTACGTAAGCCGTCGGCAGGTCCACTATCTGCCATCAAAGGCCACCAAAACTTACCACCCTCGATGGTACTGAGATGTAACGTAATAAACTGCGGATTAAAGGCTGACTTGGGCAGGATCGTACCGCTTACTTGCTCGCCATTGGCCAAATAACAACACAGTTCTTCTGGCGTCCAGCTCACCGCCACCACACTCGTGGGGTCTTTAAGCCAGGCATACCGCCGCAGCCACAAGCCCACCACAAAAGCGGCCAACAAGGCGTAACTCAAGCTCAGCCACGACCCACCGGCAATACTATAGGCACAGGCACTGACAAGCCCCCACACCAACACGCCCACACGGGTTAGTTGGGCAGACGGCTTAAGATAAAATTTGGCCCGACTGAGCATAATCTTGCACCATGGCCACCATGGCCGCTAATTCTTTATCGTCACTCTCTTGGTGACCCATAAACCAAGCAAATAAATCTGGGTCTTGCTGACTCAACAAACGCACATACACCTGCTGTTGTGCCGCTGTTATCAGCGGCAGTGCGTCGGTAGCAAACGGGCCTAACAAGACATCCAGCTCTAACATACCGCGGCGGCTATGCCACACTTGCCGCTTTAATTCTGTTTCGTTCAACATTGAAATCCCCAGCCGTAGCCCATACCATATACCCTAAGCAAACATATTAACTCAATCCGGCCTTTTGCGCCTGTCAGCTATCAAGATATTGACTATGAACCCCACTTATTATTGTGCTTTAGACCATTTTGGCAGCCTTAGCTTAACCGGCCAAGACGCCACTGCCTTTTTGCAAGGGCAAGTGACTTGCGATGTTGCATCGGTCTCAACATCACAGGGCCAAGCTGGCGCTTATTGCACTCCCAAAGGTAACGTGATTGCCAACTTTGATCTAATGCAGCACCAACAAAGTTTGTTATTACACATGCCTAAGAGCATGGTAGAAACGGTACAAAAAGCTATGGCAAAGTACATCGTCTTTTCCCAAGCCGAACTCACTAATACCAGCGAGCAATGGTCTCGATTTGCCGTTTGGGGGCCCGCAGCGGCCCAATGTATCCAGCAACTCACCGACAGCCCCAACAGCCAACGTAACACCACTACCTTTGATGATGGTTTTGTTTGGGCGGCCGACAGCAATGCCAGTGCTTTTATTGTTTATTGTTTGCCCGATGCAACCAAGCGTGTTACCGAAAAGTTAGCGGCGGCCGCAAAAGCGGGCGACGTACAAGATTTTGAAGCTACTCAAATCAACCTTGGCGTGGCCTACGTGACCCCAGAGATGAGCGACAGTTACGTGCCGCAAATGCTTAATTTACAAGCCACAGGCGCCATTAACTTTAAGAAGGGTTGCTATACGGGGCAAGAAATCGTGGCCCGCATGCAATATTTAGGCAAACTCAAACGCCACCTATTTATTGGTGAGGTTAACAGCACCACAGAGCTAGCAATAGGCCAACAAATTGATGCCAGCAAACGTAAAAACGTGGGCAAAGTGGTGAGCTATGCAACGCTAGGCAACAATAACTACGCCTTTACCGCAGTGATCAACCGCAGCGAAGCGCTTGAAGACCAATTGCACCTGCATGAGCAGGAACAGGCCAACATCACCATAGCACCCCTGCCCTACGACATTGACCCACAAGTGTTTGAGCGCATTAAGCTATAGCTTTTTTCTGCCACCATGCCAGCATGCGGGTCACTAGGATGATGGGCACGGCATTAACTACAATCAGCACACTCAAAATCACCCTCATCAAGTCACTACCATCGCGGTAGTGGCTTTTGTTGCCGCTTAGATAAGCTTGGTAACAATGGTCTGCGCCGTCCAATGGGTAAAAACAGTAATTAATCAGCCATTGCAAAAAGCACCAGTACTTTCGGGTCAGCGGGTTCGAATGGCGAGCGTTATACCCCACCCTTGCAGAAATAGTGGAATCGGCATAACCGCCAGACAAGGCATTACCTAACTGGTCTATGGCAATGAGTACCGTATACAGCCACTGGTACGGTTTGGGCCGCATGGTCTCGTCTTGTCCTGAAGGTTGATGTTGCATACAAGTAGCCTGAATAACGATGTATTCAGCTTATCAGGTTTTTATAACAATTGGATTTGGCTCGGCGCTGCCAATACAGGTGTGCGCTGCCAGTCGATGGGGGTCTGACCCTGTTGTTGAATATAGCCATTGGCCTTAGAAAAGTGACCACAACCAAAAAAACCTCGATGGGCCGACAAAGGCGATGGGTGTACCGCCTCTAATACTAAGTGTTTGTCAGCATCAATAAGCTGGGCTTTTTTCTGTGCGGGTTTACCCCACAACATAAACACCAGCCCAGTACGTTCACGACTCAGCGCCCTGATTACTGCATCGGTGAGCTGTTCCCAGCCCTTATTTTGATGCGCACCCGCCTGACTTTGCAATACCGTTAACACTGTATTTAACAACAACACACCTTGCTGCGCCCACTGGCTTAAATCGCCATGGATGGCCGGCTTTATGCCTAAATCGGCATTCAGCTCTTTAAGGATATTACGTAACGATGGGGGGATTTTAACGCCGGGGTTAACCGAAAAGCTCAAACCATGGCCTTGGGGTAACCCTTGCTCCATACCGTGGTATGGGTCTTGCCCTAACACCACCACCTTAACTTGCTCAAACGGGGTCAGCTTAAAGGCATTAAACCAGTCTTGCTGCGCGGGCAGTACCGCCTCGCCTTGCTCTAGTTGCTGCTGCAAAAACACCGCTAGACTCTGTAAAGGCGGAGTTTCTAGGCTAGCTTCCAAGGTATGGAGCCAAGTGCTATGCACCTGACTCAAACCTGCGGCCTGCCATACTGGCGGCATAGTCATGAGCAAATAGCCGTGCGCCTATTTAGCTTCGGGACGCATGTGCGGAAACAATAGCACGTCACGAATGGACGGTGCGTCGGTAAACAACATTACCAAACGGTCAATACCAATGCCTTCACCGGCGGTGGGTGGCATGCCGTATTCTAGGGCGGCAATGTAGTCGGCATCGTAATGCATGGCCTCATCATCGCCAGCATCTTTTTCGGCCACTTGAGCCAAGAAACGTTCGGCTTGGTCTTCGGCATCGTTCAATTCCGAGAAACCATTGGCAATTTCGCGACCACCAACAAAGAATTCAAAGCGATCCGTTACAAACGGATCTTGATCATTACGGCGAGCTAGAGGCGACACTTCCGCCGGGTACTGAGTGATAAACGTCGGTTGATCTAACCGGTCTTCTACAGTTTTTTCAAAGATTTCAATCTGCACTTTACCCAAGCCATAGTAGTCCTTCAACGGAATACCTAAACCTTCGGCAATGGCACGGGCGCCCGCCTCATTAGCCAAGTCTTCGGCTTTGATGCTGGGGTTATAATGCAAGATAGAGTCAAATACCGAAATGCGCCAAAATGGCTGTTCAAAGTCGTACTCACTGCCTTGGTAAGTGACCTTGGTGTTACCTAACACAGACTCTGCAATGTGACGTAGCATTCCTTCGGTTAAGTCCATCAAATCGCGGAAATCGGCATAGGACCAGTAGAATTCCAACATGGTGAATTCTGGGTTATGACGGGTAGACAGACCTTCGTTACGGAAGTTACGGTTAATCTCAAACACCCGCTCAAAACCACCTACGACTAAACGCTTAAGGTATAGCTCTGGGGCAACACGCAAATACATATCACGGTCTAGCGCATTATGATGAGTAACAAACGGTTTTGCAGACGCACCACCAGGGATCACCTGCATCATGGGTGTTTCTACTTCCATAAATTCGCGGCTGATAAGGTACTGGCGTATGGCTTCTACAATACGGGTGCGAATCACAAAGGTCTTGCGCGACTCTTCATTAACGATCAAATCCACATAACGCTGGCGGTAACGTATTTCTTGGTCGGCAAGGCCATGGTGCTTATCTGGCAATGGGCGCAAAGCTTTAGTGAGCAATTGTGGGTCTGTCATATCAACAAACAAATCACCTTTGCCCGACTTTTGAAGCACCCCAGCAATACCAACAATATCGCCTAAGTCCCAGGTCTTAATTTCGGTTAACTGCTCTGGTGCTAGACCTTTACGGTTAACGTACAACTGAATACGGCCAGACACGTCTTGAATTTCCATAAACGCACCGCGGTTACGGATAATACGGCCCGCTACCTTTACTGGCAGGGCTAAGGCTTCTAACTCGGGTTTATCTTTTTCGCCGTGGGCATCTTGTAGATCTTGGGCATAGCTGTCGCGTCGGAAATCATTAGGAAACGCATTTCCAGCTTCGCGGCGCAGGGCCAATTTGGCGCGACGTTCAGCAATCAACTTGTTGTCGTCTGGGATTAAACTGTCGTTAGTATCATTCATAGGTCTGGGTTCTACACTTGGGTAATATTCTTTACTGGATTTTTTACGATCGCCAATTTACAAGCCGGCTTTAAGGCTAGCCACAATAAACTGATCTAAATCACCGTCTAACACCTTATCACAACCGCCGGTTTGAACGTTGGTGCGTAAGTCTTTAATGCGCTGGTCATCCAACACATAGGAACGGATTTGGCTGCCCCAACCAATGTCGGACTTAGTGTCTTCTAAGGCTTGGGAGGCGTCTTGGCGTTTTTGCATTTCTTGTTCGTACAATTTGGCACGCAACTGCTTCATGGCTGAGTCGCGGTTTTGGTGTTGCGAACGCTGGTTCTGACACTGTACTACAATGCCCGAAGGTCCGTGGGTTAAACGTACGGCAGAGTCGGTTTTGTTAACGTGCTGACCACCAGCACCACTGGCGCGGTAGGTATCAACTCGCACGTCTGCAGGGTTGATTTCAATATCAATATTGTCATCAATTTCTGGCGACACAAACACCGATGCAAACGACGTGTGACGGCGACTACTCGAGTCAAACGGAGACTTACGCACTAAACGGTGCACGCCCGTTTCGGTACGCAACCAACCAAAGGCATAATCACCTTCAAAACGAATGGTGGCACTTTTAATGCCAGCAACGTCGCCATCACTGACTTCCATCAATTCAACCTTAAAACCTTTTTGTTCGCCCCAGCGTAAGTACATACGCAAAATCATGCTGGCCCAATCTTGGGCTTCGGTGCCACCGGAGCCAGACTGAATATCCAAAAAGGCAGCATTAGGGTCCATTTCGCCAGAGAACATACGTCTAAATTCAAGTTTCTCTAAACTTGCCGTGAGTGTGTCTAGTTCTGGCTGCACTTCGTTGAGGGTATCTTCGTCGTTTTCTTCGACCGCTAGGTCGAGCAAATCACGGGCATCCACCAGTCCTGCATCCATGATATCAATGGTGTTGACCACGCCTTCTAGCAAGGAACGCTCTTTACCTAAAGCTTGAGCTCGTTCGGCGTCATTCCAGACATCCGGTTGCTCGAGTTCACGCTCTACTTCAACTAAACGTTCTTGTTTGCCATCATAGTCAAAGATACCCCCTAAGCACATTAGTGCGCTCGGCAAGGTCTTTCATGGAAAGGATGTAAGGGTTGATTTCGAACATGTTTCGATACCGCAAATTAGTGCGCAAAAATAGTGGCCGAATTATACCTGAAAGGGAGTATTTGTGGGTAGTTTTTAAGTGAGGTGCTTACGGGAAAAGCTAGGACTTCTACGTTCAGCAAGTACCGCAACAACTCGCACCAGCTGATCCTCAAAATCGTAGTAGATTGAATACGGAAATCGCTGTGAGGACATCCGATAATAACCATATTGTTTCACATGAACTCCTGCGTACACTAGCGAGGATCCAGCACCAGCTCTGATAGTTGAATGAATTGAGCCTTTCCAGAATCAATCATTTGTTTTCGCTCGGATATGATAGGTTAATGCCATTCTGGAGATTTTAGGCCACCGGATTCCTGCTCAAACGAAGCCCACAGGGCTTCCATCATTTGTACTCGCTCAAGCACACTCATTTGCATTTTTTTGGAACTACACTAAGATGGCCATATAACGTTTTTGAATAGACTAGCCATGCCAAAACCTTTCGCTCAGTTGAGCCAATACACCGGTAGCCCCCTGCCTGAGTGGGCAGCGTGCCCACTGCCACAAAAAACAACATTACAAGGCCAGTATTGTCGTCTTGAGCCGCTGACTGCAGCACAACACGGCGCCGACCTTTGGCACGCATTTAATACCGACACGGACCACCGTATTTGGACTTACCTACCCTATGGACCGTTCGATAATCAAGGTCAGCTAGAGGACTGGATCAATGCCACCTGTGTAGGTGAGGACCCGTTGTTTTACGCTATTATTGACCGTAACACTGGCAAAGCCCTAGGTGTAGCCAGCTACCTGCGTATTCAGCCCGCAGTAGGGGTGATTGAAGTAGGCCATATTAACTTCTCGCCGGCCTTGCAACAGACCACAAGCGCTACCGAAGCCATGTACCTGATGATGAAATACGCTTTTGACTTGGGTTACCGTCGATATGAATGGAAATGTGACAACCTAAACTTAGGCTCCAAAGCCGCAGCAAAACGTTTAGGCTTTAGTTACGACGGGTTATTTAAACAAGCCACCATCTACAAAGGCCGTAACCGCGATACGGCCTGGTTTTCAATGTTAGATAGTGACTGGCCAAGCCTACGAGCTGGTTGTGAACGATGGCTGGCAGTGGATAATTTTGACGCTCAAGGAAACCAGAACACTGCCTTGCGCCATTAATACAAACTTTGACAAAAGTTTGATTATGACCGCATACTTTTCCAACCGACCTGCTCACTTAAGCCAAAACCATGCACATTTCTCTAACATCTGAACTTGAGTCCCGCATAAAATTAAAAGTTGAAAGCGGTCTTTATAACAATGCCAGCGAAGTGGTACGCGAAGCTCTGAGATTCATGGATACCCACCAAGATTAGATCCATGAGATCAAACTTGCTCAACTGCGAAAACAACTTAATGTCGGCATTGAGCAGTTAGATACAGGGCAGGCTATTAGCATTGACTCAAGTGCCTAGCTTGATGCTCTATTTGAAGAAATAAAACAATCAAAACCATGACTCACTTAGGTCTCAAAATCTCTCCAGCAGCACGGGCTGATCTGAGCAAAATGTATCACCATAGCTTAGGTGTATGGGGCAAGTCTCAAGCCAACGATTATCTAAACCAAATCAAACAGCTGTTAATAGAGCAGCCGTTAATGGGCATTGAACGTGCTGACCTAACGACGAGCACAGCACCTAACATTCGCAGCATAGTCGCGCATAGCCACGTGATATTCTACAGACTCAGCCAAAAGAAATTAGAAATCATACGCGTATTACACGAACGTCAGGACCCAGAAAAACAGTTCAGCTAACATAGGTAATTCAACCTAATAGAGGGAATTCGATCTTAGGGCAGCGGTCCATCACTACAGTGATACCAGCAGCGCGGGCTTTAGTGGCAGCGTCTGCATGGTAGATGCCGAGCTGCATCCACATCACCTTGGTGCCTTTGGCAATCACCTCATCGGCTAACGCTGGCATGGCTTCGCTAGAACGGAAGCAATCCACCATATCAACATCAAAGGGAATTGACGCAAGGCTTGGGTAGCAAGTTAAACCGAGTATGGTTTGATGTTGAGGGTGTACAGGGATGATTTGATAGCCTTGTTGCTGTAAGTACAAGGCTACTTGATGGCTAGCACGGTGCGGTTTGGGAGATAAACCCACCACGGCGATGATTTTAACCTGGTCGCGTATGCGCTTGATATCGTCACTGCTCAAACCGTCAATCGCCATAATTTAACAGCCTACGTACACACAACCCGAGGTGCAGGTTTCTTTGAGCTCAAGGCGAGCAAGCTGCGGTAACACCGGTTTTAATTGCTGCCAAATCCATTGCACCATAACTTCGCTGGTGGGATTTTCTAAACCGTCAATGTCGTTCAAATAATTATGGTCTAACTGTTCGTAAATGGGCTTAAATACTTGCTTTATGTCGCCAAAATCCATAATCCAACCCGTAGTTTCTCCCACCGGGCCAGACACAACAATACGTAGTTGAAAGGTATGACCGTGTAAACGCCCACACTTGTGACCTGCGGGTACGTTAGGCAAAAAGTGCGCCGAGTCGAAGCTGAAGTCTTTGTAGATTTCCATTAGCGGATACCTGTAATTTTGTGGGTTTGTAAACTTAAGCGCCACTGTGGGTGCTGCAAACAATAATCAATGGTTTGCTGTACAAAGCTGTCATCATCGCTCGATGTGGCGATATAGGATTTGTCCAAGGGCTGCAAATAATGATGTTGAAAGTCGAAATCAATAAACCGGTCAGGCATGGCTTGGCGCTGGGGGTAAACTAACTTGAGTTCGTGGCCTGTCGTTTGGACTATTTCTGAAATGCCTTTGGGACTCACACAGATCCAATCGATGCTGGCTGGTACTGGTAAAGTGCCGTTGGTTTCGATGGCAATCTCAAACCCTGCAGCATGTAGCTCATGCACCAAGGTTTCATCAACTTGCAGCATAGGCTCGCCACCCGTGAGCACCACCAATGGATGACCTGGCAAGCCTTCTGGCCAACAACTAACAATGGCTTGAACTAATTTTTGGGCGCTGTAACGGCCGCCTAGAGTGCCGTCTACGCCGACAAAATCGGTGTCACAAAAGTCACAAATGCTACTGCCGCGGCGCGCTTCGCTACCGGTCCATAGGTTACAGCCAGCAAAGCGACAAAACACGGCAGGCCGTCCGGCTTGCCGGCCTTCGCCCTGTAAGGTGTAGAATATTTCTTTAACAGAATACATGATTACGCATAACCTACAGGATCGGTTATCCCAGCTGCGGCAAACGCTGCCAAACGCTCAACACATGAGCCGCATTCACCACAGGCCTTGTCTAAACCTAAGTAGCAGGTCCAAGTTTGGCCATAATCTAAACCCATATCGAGGCCGGCTTGTAAAATTGCGAACTTGCTTTGCTGCAAGAAAGGGCTATTGATTTGTACGTCGTCATAATTGGCAATAGCCGACACCACATTCATGGCATCCACAAACTCTGGGCGGCAGTCGGGATATATATCATGATCACCTGAGTGGGCACCGTAAAACACTTGAGTCGTGCCTAAAGAAACCGCATAACCAATGGCTAGAGACAATAAAATCATGTTGCGATTAGGCACCACAGTCGACTTCATATTGTCTTCTTCATACTCGCCGGTAGGAATGTCTATGTCGGTAGAGGTGAGCGAAGAACCCTGTAATAACTGATTAATGGCGGTGATATCCACTAACTTATGAGACACACCCAAATCGGCACATACGGCAACGGCTACATCCAGCTCTTTACTATGGCGCTGCCCATAGTTAAACGACAGCGCATACACCTCATAACCCTGCTTAATAGCGAGGTGTAATACGGTGTAGGAGTCCATGCCGCCAGAATAAATGACGACTGCTTTGGGTTTGGCGTTTGGCTGCATTGGCGGCTTGTCTTGGGATGAATAATTAGGCCGCGCAGTATATCTTATTTAAGCTGTTTACGCACTTTCTGCAAGCGCAGGCTGGTCTAGTGCGTGTAATATCCCCTGTACCCATTGAGGCCGATTTAAGGTGTACAGATGCACGCGATTTAAACCATAGCCATGCAACCGCTGAATCTGCTTAACTGCAATATCCACCGACAGCTGATACTGGTCATCAGCGTCCTGCAACGCTTCAAACTGGTCGACTATACTGCGCGGCACGATGGCGCCACAACGCGCAGAAAAACGCTGAATGGCGGCAATGTCATGGATAGGCATAACGCCTACCACAATCGGCACTGTTATCCCTTGGCTTTGCGCGTTGTCGGCAAACCGAAGTAGCTGGTCGGTATCGTAACAATACTGCGTCATAATTTGGCTGGCACCGGCGTCTACTTTACTTGCCAAATGCCTTAAATCAGCACTTTCGCTTGTGGCTTGAGGGTGCGTTTCTGGGTAGCCGGCCACTGATATAGTGCCGTTAAACCACTGCCTTAAGCCAGCCACCAAATCGGTGCCAAACTGGAACCCCTGGGGGTGCGGTACAAAATCGCCTTCTGGACTGTCGCCGCGCAAGGCCACTAAGTGATCAACACCTGCCGCCACAAACTGTTGCGCAGCTGCATTCACCTGGTCTTTGGTTGCGTCTACAGCAGTGATATGAGCGGCCACTTCCATACCATTACGCTGCAACCGCTTAATGGCGTTAAAGCTTTCGCTTTGACTAGACCCACCGGCACCATAGGTCATGGAACAAAACTCAGGCTGCCATACCTTCAACGCAGAAATACACGTATCCAACGCCAAGGTTGTTGGGTTAGATTTGGGTGGAAAATACTCGAAAGAATAGCGCGGGGTCATAAAACAACTCAATAAGTGATGTCAGCCGACCTGGGTCGGCATAAACAAATAGGCGAGGTGTTATTATGTCAGTAACGGCAAAGCCGCTGGGTGAAACCTTTTAGCTGGTCATGAAACTAATTCAAGCAGACGGCAACGGCTAGCAGCACGATCAGTTCGGCGATTTCAATGCTGGCACCGGCAGTGTCACCGGTCCAGCCTTCGATACGCTGCATCATTAACCGGCGCATTAGCCAATAGCCCACAACCAAAACGGAGATAAGTACCACAAAAACCAGGCCTAATATGACTACAGCACTCAGCCCTAAAACCAACAGCTGCAGCCAAACCCATAGACTTTGGGCTTGGTTTTTTAACTGGGTGCCTAAACCTTGGCCGCGCACATACGGCGTATGCAGCACCAGCACCATGGCCTGGCCACGCGCCAGAATAGGCACCCATAGCAACGCCATATAAATAAGGCCATCACTAGCGCCAGCTAGCAAACCTAACACTTCGGTTAAGGCCAGCCACTTAACCAGTAACACCAACACCAACACCACCACGGCGGCAGGGCCGCAGGTAGGGTCTTTCATTAATTCTAGGGTGCGCTGCTTGTCTCCAAAACCGCCCAACCAAGCATCTGCACTGTCTGCCAAACCATCCAAGTGCAAGGCTCCTGTGAGCCAAACCCACAACACCAACACCAAACCCGCCTGCAAACCGGCGCTCATACCTAAACCGCTATATTGCACCAACCATGGCAACACCAGCAAACAACCACCAATGACACTGCCTACTAGCGGGTAATATAGCAAAGCCTTGCCTGCTACTTGCTCAGTGGGTGCGGTATTGGCAATGGTAAACACACGATACACTGGAATACGGGTCAGAAACTGAAACGCCAATATGAGGGCATGATAGTGTTGCTTCAACATCATACAAAGTCCTGTTTGGCGGTAAAGTCGACACTAATGTGATAATCCGGCTGGCCAGCAGCATCGTCAAAACTAGCCACATTCAAACACACCACCCCACCGTAGGGCACATCCACATTAAATAGGGCTTGAGGTTGCATTTGCAATAGATCACTTAACATGGCGCGTATCACCCCCCCATGCGTCACCAACAAGAGATGCTGCTTGCCTTGTTTAAGGGCAAACTGAACGTGCTCGTGTAAACAGGCTATGGCGCGCTTTTGCACCACCGCCACAGACTCCCCATTTGGCGCAGCGGCCACCATAGGGTTATTCCAAAACGCTTTCACTTGCTCGGCATGAGCTAACCACACTTCACTACGAAGTTGGCCATCCCAATCGCCAAAGGACATCTCCTGCAAACGAGCGTCAAGTAATTCGGGCTGCCCATGCAAGGTGGCAAAGGCTGCACAGCGCTGCAAAGTAGAGCTAACTAAATAGTCCACTGGCAGCGCAAAACCAGCGTTAGCTTGCTGCATTTGCAACAAGCCCTCAGCCGTTAACGCCACATCGGTATGACCACGATAAATATCACCGCCTTGGGTCATGCCGTGGCGCAGCAGGCTGACTCGCATCACCTATGCCGACTTCTCAGACACGGCTGCTTCGGCAAAGGTGGCCATTTCGTTATGGGTGACACAAGCACTCTTGAGAATAGACAAAGCCACACCCGCACCACTACCCTCACCTAAACGCATACCTAGATCAAGAATAGTGTCGGCTCCGATAGATGCCATCATAGTTTGATGACCAGGCTCTGCCGAAGCGTGAGCAAAAAACATCCACTGGGTGATTTCGGGCTGGATTTTTGCTGCCATAATCGCCGCCGACGTGGTGATAAAGCCGTCCACTAAAATGGTTATACCTAGCTGCGCAGCTCGAATGTAAGCGCCCACTAATGCGGCAATTTCCAAGCCGCCTACGTGACGTAGCGCTTCTGTGGGAGAACTCATAGATTCATTATGGGCAGCCAAAGCCGCCTCAATCACTTTACCTTTGTGCGACACACCGTCGGCATCTAAACCCGTACCAGGGCCCACTAAACTAGTGACACTTTGGCCTGTGGCCCACACGGCTAGCGCCGTGGCGGCGGAGGTGTTGGCAATACCCATATCACCACCAATAAAAATGGTAGCCCTGTTAGCCGCTGCGCGATCTACCGAGGCCTTGCCCGCTGTCAGCGCTTGCCCTAATTGTTCTGTAGTCATGGCGGCTTGTTTAGCAAAGTTAGCGGTGCCCGCCATGATGGTACTATCCACCACATCAGCCATGGCAGGTAGGTCGACTACAGTGCCTAAATTAACCACTTCAAATTGGGCGTTGTTTTGCCGTGCCAAAGCACAAATAGCAGCACCACCACGGGAGAAGTTTTTGACCATTTCACCAGTAACCACTTGCGGAAACGCTGACACCCCTTCTTCGGCGATACCATGGTCACCGGCAAACACCACCACTTGGGCATTGTCTACACTTGGCGTGCTCGTGCCTTGCATGGCACATAAACGTACCGCCATAGCCTCTAAACTACCTAACGAGCCCGGTGGTTTAGTGAGCTGACCTTGGCGTTCTAGGCCGTCTGTGTGGCTGCTTTGATTGAGTGACGAAAGCGGTTGATTTATCCAGTCGAAGTTCATAATTTTTATTACTTTAGGTTTAAGTAGATTGTTTTAAGGGTAATGGTAACCCAGCCACAACAAGTGTGACCTCATCGCATACCTGCGCTAGGCGCTGATTCATCAGCCCCGAATAGTCCTGAAATTGGCGACTTAATTCACCCATGGGTACAATACCCGAGCCCACTTCGTTGCTCACTAAAATGAGCTGGTGTTGGGTATGGCTTACTTGTTGTACTAGCTCATCCAGTACAAGGTCAAAATCACCTGTATTGGCACATAGGTGGTTGCTCAACCATAAGGTTAAGCAGTCCACCAATACGCAACACGGTGCCTCATCAAGGCGAGCTAAGGTTTGGCTTAACTCCAAGGGCTGCTCTACTAGACGCCATTGCGCTGGGCGACGTTGCTGGTGCAAGGCAATACGCTGTTGCATACTGCCGGCGGCGTCAACATCTTTTACTTCTGCCGTAGCCACATACACTACACCCAGTCCAGAAGCCTTAGCAGATTGCTCGGCAAGCGAGCTTTTGCCTGATCTTGCGCCGCCTAGAAACAGCTGTCGATGGGGAGTCATACTAAGGTATCCAAAGCGGTGAACCAATCCTTCTAAATCGTTGGGGACACAGTTTACGTTGATCCGTTAAACATGGATACTTAAAAGCGACCCACATGCACTATTCCACTTGCCTGACTCTTGTTCACTGGCTCACCAATGGGTAGACTGCCGCAAACACAAAGGAAAAATGACCGTGAAAAAGCCCGCCAGCCAAGCCCAACACCAACAGCGCATGAGCAAAGTAAAACACCAAATCGATAAACAAATTGCTAAAGCCGACAAAGAACAAGGCGTGGCCGTATTACTGACCGGCAACGGCAAAGGCAAAAGCAGTTCGGCCTTTGGTATGCTAGCCCGTAGTTTGGGGTATGGCCATAATTGTGGTGTAGTGCAATTTATCAAAGGCGACTGGGAGTGTGGCGAAGAGCTTTTTTTTAGCCAACACCCCCTGGTGTCCTATCATGCCATGGGTGCGGGTTTTACCTGGGAAACCCAAAATCAAGCCGCCGACCAAGCTGCTGCCGAAAACGCATGGGCGCTGGCGGCCCGCTTGCTGGCGGACCCCAGCATCGACTTTTTAATCCTTGATGAATTGACCTATATGTTTAGCCATGGCTGGCTGCAACTGGACCAAGTCACCCAAGCCATTAAACAGCGTCCAGCGCATATGAACATAGTCATTACCGGGCGTGGGGCTACAGAACCTCTCATGGCTGTATGCGACACGGTAAGCGAAGTTAAAGATATAAAGCATGCGTTTAGAGGTGGCATCAAAGCCCAGCGCGGCATAGAATTTTAGTCCACGTTTGTTACCCAGCCCCCAACAAAGACATCACCATCGACACCTCATTAGTACCGTTAATGTCACAAGTAGCACGTGGCCATGAGCCAAGCTTAAAACGCTTGTATCAACTCACCAACGCGAATCTATTTGGCCTTGCCTTACGTATATTTATGCCCTAGGCACCCTAGATGAGAATGAAAAAGCGCGCTTTGAAGCCCTATTGGCCGTCAGTCACGACACCCAAACTAAAGTGGCCCATTGGCAACAACAAGTGCAGTTAGGCCTACACGACTTTGAGCCAAGCCCTGCGCCTAAGCAGGTATGGTCTCGTATCGCCACTCAACTGGGGCATCAATCGGCATGGCAGTATTGGTTAAACAATCTCAAACTGTGGCAAGGGATCAGTGCATCGGCCGTGTCTTTAGCCTTGATTCTAGCGGTGTCGCCGTGGCCAAATGGCACGGGTATCAGCCCTAATTTAGTGGCATCAACTGCGGCCATACAGTCTCCCGACCTTAATTACGTCATACACAATAGCCAGCAGAACCCTGCCTGGATCGTTAACGCGTCATTGACACAACATCAATTTTCCATTGATACCATTGCGCCCGATCCCATCGAACAAGGAAAAGTATGTGAGCTATGGTTGATTCTAGATTCGGGAGAACCTATTTCGCTAGGCCTTTTACCCAAACAAGGGCGTATGCAAGTGGATTTTGATAGCCGCATTACTGGCCTTAACAACTGGCAGAGATTATTAAATGAGGGCCAGCTGGTAATTAGTTTAGAAGGTATGGCAGGGGCTAGCAGGGGTTACGACATGGGCCCGGTGCTTGATAAAGGGTCGTGGATTGCGGCGATGGCTGGACCAGTGATTAGTTTGTGACGGCAAACTGTTCAGGGTGCGCTGCTCTTTGGCATCCATGCCACCGCGGCATACCGTACATCCTGTACATAAAAAAATGGCCTGAGTTGCCTCAGGCCATAAAATCGCCACTAATGCTGTGGAAAGCCACCCCACTTTACCCATAGCTATTCAAGCTGCCAAGTAAATGTACTAAAATTCAGAATTATTCCTAAGCTTTTATTGCGACGAGACACCCACCATGAGCATCGCCTTATTTTTTGGCTCTACCACCGGCAACACCGAAGACATTGCCGACCAGATTCGTGATATTTTTGGGGCTGACCAACTCGACATCTACAATGTCGCCGATGATTCGGTGAGCCTAATGCTCGATTATGACACTCTAATTTGCGGCATTCCCACATGGGATTACGGTGAATTACAGGCTGACTGGGAAGACATTTGGGAAGAAATCGACAACCTACACCTGAACGGCAAACAGTTTGCATGTTTTGGCTGTGGCGACCAAATTGGTTACCCAGAATGGTACCAAGATGCCGTGGGTTTACTGCACGATAAGCTGGTAGCTCAAGGCGCGAACGCTATTGGGTATTGGTCAACCGCTGGTTATACCTTTGAAACATCAAAAGCCGCAACCGCAGATGGCAGCCAATTTGTGGGGTTAGCGGTAGATGAAGACAGCCAACACGAACTAACCGACCAACGTGTTACCGCGTGGTGCGCACAATTGCAGCGGGAAATGAACTAACCATGACCACTACAACCAATGCTGGCCCACTTACAGGCTACCGTGTTATTGAACTTGGCCAGCTGTTAGCAGGCCCGTTTGCGGGCTGCATGCTGGGTTATTTTGGCGCCGAAGTGATTAAAATTGAATCACCCAAGGGCGGCGACCCTATACGTAACTGGCGCGAAGTACGTGATGGCACTTCACTATGGTGGCACTCATTGGCACGTAACAAAAAATCGGTCACTATCGACCTAAAAACCCAAGCCGGCATTGATTTAGTAAAACAGCTCATTGATGGCGCGGATATTGTTATCGAAAACTTTCGTCCGGGTGTAGTTGAAGCTTGGGGCATTGGCCCCGACGTCTTTAAAAAATCAAACCCAGCGCTAGTGTACGCCCGCATCTCGGGTTATGGCCAAACCGGGCCCTATGCATCAAAACCAGGTTTTGCTTCGGTGTGTGAAGGCATTAGTGGCTTTCGTTATGTCAATGGTCACCCAGACCAAGCCCCCGTACGTCCTAATTTGAGTATTGGCGATACCATATCAGGCATCCATGCGGCGCTAGGTATTTGCCTGGCGTTGCTGGAACAAAAAAACAGTGGTCAAGGCCAAGTTGTGGACATCGCCCTGTACGAGTCGATGTTCAATTTAATGGAAGCTGTGGTGCCCGAATTTGATGGCGCTGGCGTGGTTAGAGAACCTTCAGGCAGCACGGTCACCGGCATTGTACCCACCAACACCTACCGCTGCCAAGACGGCAAATATGTGGTAATTGGCGGCAACGGCGACTCTATTTTCCAGCGTCTTATGGCCGCGGCCGGTTACCCTGACATGGCCACTGACCCTGCCCTAGCATCTAACGCAGGACGGGTTACCAACGAAGCCAAAATAGACCAAGCCCTAAGCCACTGGTGTGCGCAAAACAATTCCGTTAATGTTCTTGAAATACTAGATAAAAATCGAGTGCCCGGGGGCCCAATCTACAACGTCGAAGACATGGTGAAAGATCCACACTTCAATGATAGAGGGTTGTTTGATCAGGTCGAAATCAATGGCAAGCCACTCAAAATACCGGCCATTCTACCTAAACTAGATAAAACCCCGGGATCCACTCGCTGGGCAGGGCCAACGCTAGGTAGCCATAATACCGAAGTGTTACAGGAGTTACTTGGGTTGTCGGATCAACAACTAACGCGCTTGGCGCAAGACGGCGTTATACAACAACCAACATAGGGCCAATGCTTGTAGCCCCAGCACCCAAGCCCAGGCATTAAAATAGGCCACTTGTGGGTAGACTCCTGCGGCGTTAGTGGGCCACTGGTCAATAAGCATGCCCAAACCCCACTGCCCAGCAAAAGCACACACAAACACACATAGATTAAGGCTGGTATTGACCCGCCCAACCAACGCCTTGGGTACCGACTGGGATAAATAAGCGTACATCAATACGCCAGAGGTGCCAAAAAAACCACTAATACCCCACCATAAGTGATGCCACTGGCTCCACTCATTAACAATCACCAACTGGGTGAGCAGATAAACCAACATGCCGCCGACACTCACTACATAGGCACCAATACCAAACTTTTGTAACCAGCCAGCCAGCCAGCCCAGCAACACAAAACCAGCGGTCATGGCTAACGCCATGGTCAACAATACTTGCGCCGCCTCTGCGGGCGAAAGCGACAAGTAATCCCGCAACCAATAGCCCGCCCAAAGGCCAATAAAAGCACCAAATATGCCTTGAGTTGCCACCGACAGGGGGGCCAATTGATAAAATATGGGGCTCTTAATGACTTGCCACAGCTCGGCCAATTGCTGGCTGAGTTTCTGCTGTTTAACGACCACCACATAACGCGGCACCAAGGTCAAAACCAAACCACTAGCTAGCAGTGATGCCAACGCCATAACTTGAAAAAATAGGCGCCAATCCCCCCAAGATAAGAACCATTGCACCGGTGTAGAGGCCGCCACCACGCCCAAACCACCGGTCATAAGCTGTAGACCATTAACTAACGGCAACTTCTGCAACGGCAGTAAATTAGCATAGGCGGTAAAGGCCGCCATAAGGCATGCGGAAACGCCAATGCCAATCAAACCTCGACCTAACAACAAGCCTTCAATGGAACTGGCACCGGCAAATATCCACGCACCTAACGCTGCTAACAGTAGTAAGGCAGCGCTCACTTTGCGGCTTTCATAACGATCTAGCAGAATACCTAAAGGCAGTTGGCACAAGGCAAAGGTTAACAAATAAACACTGCTTACCATGCCTATTTGAGCGGCATTGAGGCCAAATTCTGCCACTAAATCAGGGGCAATAACGACGTTAACTACGCGATACAAAAAGGATAAAAAATAACCAAAAGCAAAGGGTATAAAGAGCTTTAGCAACATAAATCATCCTTTTTACAAACATAAAAGCCCTTACAATTAAGGGCTTTTATAGATTTAAAATGACATTCAGACAGGCTTTTTAGAACGGAATATCATCATCAAAATCAGCATCAAAACCACCAGGCTGCTGCTGGGGCTGTTGTTGAGGCTGCTGGGCAGCTTGTTGCTGCTGTTGGTATGGCTGTTGCGCCTGTTGTGCTTGCGGGCGGCCTTGAGGGGCTTGCTGATTGTAGTTCTGCTGCTGTGGTGCTTGACCTTGGTTTTGGCCTTGGCCACCAGCTTGCGCGCCACCTTGACGGCTGTCTAGCATTTGCATTTCTGCCGCTACAATTTCTGTGGTGTAGCGCTTTACACCATCTTGTTCCCATTGACGGGTACGCAAAGAACCTTCTACGTAAATCTTAGACCCTTTACGTACGTATTCGCCTGCAATTTCTGCTAAGCGATTAAAAAACACCACGCGGTGCCATTCGGTACGTTCTTGAGGCTGACCGGTTTGTTTGTCTTTCCAAGATTCTGAGGTAGCCAATGTTAGGTTGGTGACTGCACCACCTGAGGGCATAAAACGAGTCTCTGGGTCGCCGCCTACATTGCCTACTAAAATTACTTTATTAACGCCACGTGCCATGATCTTCTCCTGCTGTACAAATAATGAATTGCTGTATGTGTTAGCACACTAAAAATGACCAACTCCAATGAATTGGGGAGCAAATTATAGGCTGAATGGCGCAACTATTCAAAGCCTATATTGCATTGCTTCTACCTTTGACTAACGCCTATAATGGTTGGTTTGGCCCTGAGTGGATTGACCCATGGACACCATCATTGTACGCGGCGCGCGCACCCATAATTTAAAGAACATCGACATCGACATTCCGCGCGACAAGTTGGTGGTGATTACCGGATTATCCGGTTCGGGCAAGTCATCCCTAGCCTTTGACACGCTTTATGCCGAAGGCCAGCGACGCTACGTAGAATCACTGTCTACCTATGCCCGCCAATTTTTATCGATGATGGAAAAACCCGACATAGACCACATTGAAGGTTTGTCACCCGCCATCTCCATTGAGCAAAAATCCACCTCTCACAACCCCCGCTCTACTGTAGGTACGATCACCGAAATATACGACTATTTACGCTTATTGTTTGCTCGCGCTGGCGAGCCACGCTGCCCAGAACACGACTTGCCTTTAGCAGCCCAAACCGTAAGCCAAATGGTAGACCAAGTACTGCTACAAGAAGAAGGCCTACGGCTAATGCTGTTAGCACCAGTAGTGCAAAACCGTAAAGGTGAGCACTTACACACATTGGATGAACTACGCAGCCAAGGATTTATTAGAGCACGAATCGATGGCACCCTATGCGATTTAGATGACGTACCCGACCTAGAGAAAAACAAGAAACACACCATCGAAGTGGTGATCGATCGCATTAAGGTTAAAGAAGGCCTGCAATTACGCTTGGCAGAGTCTTTTGAAACTGCGCTCAACCTCACCGACGGCATTGCCAAAGTCGCCTCCATGGATGATCCAGAAGCCGAAGAAATGATCTTTTCTTCGCGCTTTGCCTGCCCCACCTGCGGCCATTCTATTGCCGAATTGGAGCCAAGGTTATTTAGTTTTAATAGCCCATCTGGTGCCTGCCAAAGCTGTGACGGCTTGGGTATTCGCCAATTTTTCGATGCGGGTAAAGTAGTGCAACAACCCGCCAACAGTTTGGCCGAAGGCGCCATACGCGGCTGGGATCGTCGTTCGATCTATTATTACGGCATGCTCAGCGCCATGGCCAAGCACTACCAATTTAGCATGCAAACCCCATGGCAAGAATTGCCCGCCGACGTACAAAAAGTAGTTCTCTACGGCACCGGGAAAACCTCCATTGAATTTAACTACATCAATGACCGTGGCGATAAAATTAGCCGCAACCACCCCTTCGAAGGCATCATAAATAACCTGCAGCGACGTTACCGTGAAACCGAATCGAACATGGTGCGCGAGGACCTCGGCAAATACTTAAACATGCAGCCCTGCCCTAGTTGTGACGGCAGCCGCTTACGTACCGAAGCACGCCATGTGTTTATTGACGGACTCAACTTGCCACAAATAACCAGCAAAGCCGTTGGCACTTGCTCAGATTACTTTGCAAATTTAAAGTTAGAGGGCAAACAGGGCCAGATTGCCGATAAGATTCTAAAAGAAATCCGTTTACGCTTAGATTTTTTAGTTAACGTGGGTTTAGATTACCTCACGTTAGACCGCAACGCCGACACTTTGTCTGGTGGTGAAGCCCAACGTATCCGGTTGGCCAGCCAAATTGGCGCAGGTTTAGTGGGCGTGATGTACATTCTCGATGAACCTTCCATCGGTTTACACCAACGCGACAACGAACGATTACTCAAAACTCTGATTCACCTGCGCGACTTGGGTAATACCGTGATCGTGGTGGAACATGATGAAGAGGCCGTACGGCTTGCGGACCACGTGATTGACATTGGGCCTGGTGCTGGCGTGCATGGCGGTCGCATCGTGGCCCAAGGCACGCCAGAAGACGTAATGGCCAACCCAGACTCACTCACCGGCCAATACTTGAGCGGTGTGAAGTGTATCCCTGTACCTGTCAAACGTAACCCACCCAAAAAAGACCAATGGCTCAAACTCATCGGCGCCACAGGCAATAACCTACAAAATGTCGACCTTGCTATCCCTGCAGGCCTGATGACCTGCATTACCGGTGTTTCAGGCTCCGGCAAATCCACCCTAATTAATGCCACCTTGTATCCCCTTGCCGCCACCTTGCTCAACAAAGCCACCACCTTAGTCGCTGCGCCGCATAAACAGGTTATCGGTTTAGACCTAATGGACAAGGTGGTGGACATAGACCAAAGCCCCATTGGCCGAACACCACGCTCAAATCCCGCCACCTACACCGGCATTTTCACTCCCATTCGTGAGTTATTTTCTGGCACCCAAGAAGCACGGTCTCGAGGTTACAAACCTGGGCGCTTTAGCTTTAACGTTAAAGGTGGTCGCTGCGAAGCCTGCCAAGGCGATGGCGTAATCAAAGTAGAAATGCACTTTTTGCCCGACGTGTATGTGCCGTGTGACGTGTGCAAAGGCAAACGCTACAACCGCGAAACCTTAGAAATTCAATATAAAGGTAAAAACATTACCGAAGTACTCGGTATGACCGTAGAAACAGCGGTTGAGTTTTTTGCCGCAGTGCCGATGATTCATCGCCGCCTTCAAACCCTCATGGATGTAGGCTTAAGCTATATCTGTTTAGGTCAGAATGCCACTACCCTTTCGGGTGGCGAAGCCCAGCGCGTTAAGTTGTCGCGTGAGCTGTCTAAGCGCGATACCGGCCAAACCTTGTACATTCTAGACGAACCCACCACTGGTCTGCATTTTGCCGACATTAAGCAGCTGTTAGTGGTATTGCACCGCCTGCGGGACCACGGCAATACCGTGGTAGTGATCGAGCACAACCTTGATGTGATTAAAACTGCAGATTGGATTGTCGATCTCGGCCCAGAAGGCGGCAACAAAGG